>Ga0315547_1000941_pt1 | contig 25147 bp, 22 predicted proteins | sample SalMarSW160240MG_2_FD_202542 | JGI IMG/M metagenome (GOLD analysis project Ga0315547, IMG submission 202542) | Salt marsh sediment microbial communities from the Plum Island Ecosystem LTER, Massachusetts, United States - Salt Marsh Sediment SW1601-240 ...
AAATGGCCAATCAGTAGTGATTTCATAAGGTTATGGGAATATCCGGAGCTTTTTCTGAAATTTTTCAAAAAAATGCTCCTTCTAATAAACCAAATATCCATATCTTTTTTAGGCGGTGGATTTTGGATACATTTTATGCTTTGCTAAGTTTAAAATTGAATGTATTATATAAAAATTTCGAAAAGGAAGAGAAAGAGTTTAGCCGCTAAGTTCACGAAGAGACGTGAAGGGAAAAAGAAGAAGGTAAAAGGTAGCAGACCTTCGTGTCTGCCTAAATAAAAAGTAAAACGTTGGCATCCCTGCGAAAGCAGGGATCCAGGTAAATTATAAAAAGCTATTTTATGCCGCAAGCCGCATCCTATGAACAACGAACTCGATAAAATCAAGAAAATCAAAATAATTAATTATATCAATAAGTAATAATACAAACAAAACATCCAAATAAAATGACTTCGTTGGAAGTAAAAAGAAGGTACTAGGTAAAGAAAATTTATTTATGGAAGAATATAGATCTTGTTATACTGATTCTTATGCGCGAGACGGGGCTTCGGGATCATCTTATGATAGAGGAGTTTCTAACAGGTTTGAGCTTTTTATTTTTCAAATAGAAAAAAGAATTCTGCTCGACATTCTTCTTTTTATGAATAAAAAAGCAACTGATATTGAATATTTGGATTATGCTTGCGGTACAGGAAGGATCCTTTCTGTTTTCAAAGAGAAGATAAAAAGTATTCTTGGAATGGATACAAGTCAGGATCAGTTGATCGAGGCAGAAAAAAAAGTTCCTTCAGCCGAATTTATTGTAGGAAATATAGTTACAGAGCCTGAACTTCTCGATGGCCGAAGCTTTGATCTTATCACGTGTTTTCGGCTTTTTCTTAATTTGGAAAAAGAAAACAGGGCTTCTATTCTAAAAAAGCTTTGTGAGTTTTTAAAAGAAGATGGAACGCTGGCTGTAGACAACCACATGAACAGGTATTCTATATTAGGTCTGATAGCGCTTTTTATGAGGAAAGTACTTGGATATCCTGAAAAAAGCACTGTGCCCTGCGGCTCAAAGGGCATCATAGGCACTATGAGTGAAAGGCAGATGCGCACTTACTTAAAAGAAAGTGGATTGGAAGTGATACGCGTTTATCGTTTTGTTTTATTTCCGGAACATAAGAGCTTTCTTTTATTGCCGGAAAGCCTGCTTTTAAAAGTAGAATGGATCTTTTCAAAAGTGCCGTTAGTCAACCTGTTTTCAAAAAATCAAATATTTGTTTGCAGGAAACAGAAAAAAACATATAAAAATTCTTTAAAATGAAAAAAAAAATAAGTTTTTGGATATTCAATTACATGCCTCGCTGGGAAGCTGCTTCAAAAGAAGTGCGTTTTTTGATGACCGAGTTGGCCTCGAGTTCAGATGTGAATCTGGCTTCTATGAATATGAGGAATAAGAAAACTGCTGTTTTCGGAAAAGAAAAATATTTTCCTTTGCCTTACAGGTTGATCGGCTTGCCGTTTGTTTCTCATTTTGCTTCTTCATTCCATATAAACCATCTTTTTGCTTCTTTTTCGGAACGGCTTCTTATCCCGAGGCTTGCCAAGCTTGATAATTCCGTTTTAACAGTAACGAAAGATTCTGGAGCTTTAAATAGATTAGAAAAAAATGCGGAATATTTAAGAAGCTTTAAAGCTGTTATTGTTGAATCGGAGCGCCATTATGAGATCTTGAGACAAGTTGGCCTTAGGGAGGATCAGCTTAAGCTGATCTATCCCGGTATCGATGAAAAAAAATACAAAAAGGTATCTTCGCCCTTTAAGATCTTTTTTGCATCCAGCCCATTTTCAAAGCATGACCTTCTTTCACGGGGGATGTTTTTGATGATGAATGCAGCAAAAAGATGTCCGGATGTTGACTTTATACTTGCATGGAGAGATAAGAACTTGTCGGCCCTTGAGGATCTTATCCGTCAATTCGGGGTAAAAAATATAAAGATTCAAAATGGGCTTATAGAGGATATGGATGCAATATACAGGGAAATTCATGCGGTTATCCTGCCGGGACTGGCCTATCATAGTTATAAGCCATGCCCGCACAGCGCGCTGGAATCACTTTCTCATGGAAAGCCGGTCCTTGTAAGCCGTCCAAATTCTCTGGCCTCTCTTGTTCAAAGGAACCGGTGCGGTATTGTTTTTGAGCCTGAGGTCGAGTCTCTCGTTGGAGCGATCAAAACACTGAAAGGTAAATATGAAGATTTTCAGGTGAATTGTCACAAAACAGTGAGGCAGAATTTCTCAAAGCAGGTTTTTTTGGAAAAGTATAAAGAAATTTACGAATCATTATACTATCCGCTTGAAATTTAACCCGCTTTTTACTGAATAATAATGTAAGATTATGCGTCTTATTAATGTAATAAAGAATAATATGGCTCTACGCCAGGTGTATAAACGATCCCGCCAACATTTGGCTCTTGAACAGTCTCTTTTGCATCAAGATTTATGGCATCTGTGGGACACACATCTACACACACCTTGTGCATTCTTCACCCTTTATGTGCAAACAGGTTTTAGGATCAATAGACGGCTTATTGGGCACTGCTCCGGCATAAGGAATACCGATCGCATTCCTTAATTCAATTCAATTGACCAATACCTTTTTGGAGGATTCTGGGAAGTACAATAAAAAAGCATATCTTGGTCGATCAAGGGAGATGCGAACCGATTGCCCCCTGGTAACCCTGGGGCTTATCCTGGATGCCGATGGATTTCCTAAAAGAAGCAATGTGTTTAAAGGCAATGTTAATGAGGCCAAAACCCTAAAAGACATGATCAAGGATCTTTCCCTTGAAAAATCCCTTATCAAGCCAACCATAGTGCTGGATGCGGGAATAGCAACGGAAGACAATATTCAATGGCTAAAAAGGAACCAATACTCTTATCTCGTTGTTTCTCGCAAGAGAAAAAAAGACATTCCAGTAAACATAAACCTGGTAAGTGTAAATAAAGACGATAATAATTAAGAGCAAATGGACATATATTCATTACCGTCCTTGCCTATCATCTCTTGCATGCCATCCGGTTCAAATTAGGGCGAAACGGAATACATCTTAGCTGGGCAACTCGGGATCAGTTATCTGCCCAGGTAAGAATAACAACTACCATGAAAAGAAAAGATGGCAAAATGATTCATATAAGAAAGTCTTCCAGAGCTGAGTTATTTCATAAGAAAATCTATGATGCCCTGAATATTCCTTATTAACCTGGAAGAATGGTAAAGACAATTTTATAAAATATTAAATCTGTAGTACCAAAACATGGCTTTTGTCAAATGCAACTTATTGATTTTAAAAGGAATCTTGTTTGGATTCATGAAGTTGGGTTAAGATATGGTTACGACTAATTTTATTATATCGTTTTATGAATAAGTAAGTCTATGGTGTCTTTAAATTAAGTAGAATATGAACACAAAATTGGGGGAAATTGGTGTGATTTTTGGATTTTTGACTTAATCTATTAGCGTGTGCCAATCAGAGTGCAAGTTGATTTGCTTATAGGAGTGTAGCCCGGTAAGGACTATAAAACATCGAGCATTGAAGTAGTCTTATATCAGCCTAAGAATGCATATTATAACGTCAATCCTGCCGCATTATGAAATAAGCCTCGATAAGGAGGGATCGAGAGGGCACAGGAGGTGGTGATTGGGTGAAGGCAATAGAAGAAATGTGTGGAGAGTCTGATAGGTGACACATCAAGGTGTTTCTACAGCTTGGGGAACCAGCATGTTGAGAGAATTTACGTAAGAACTGGAAAGACCAAACATGGAGAGAAGATCCTATTCGCGTATTTGCTTTGCATTATCACTGATAAAACGGTCATTGAGTTGGTTTTCCAAGTTCATAAGCTTGTAAAAGCTAATTTTCGAATAAAAGAATAGTAAGGAATACTCGTCTATGAAGATTCTAATGATAGCGCCTCAGCCTTTTTTTACCCCTCGGGGAACTCCTTTCAGTGTTTTATATCGCTTGCATGCGCTATCAGAATTGGGGCATTCAATCGATCTAGTCACGTATCATCTTGGGCAAAACATTACCATTAAAAATGTTACGATTCATAGAATACCGAATATTCTTTTTGTGAGAAATATAGATGTGGGCCCTTCAAAAAAGAAAGTGCTGCTCGATATTTTCATTATTTTAAAGTCACTTAGACTATTAATTCAGAAGGACTATGATGTGATTCATTCCCATGAAGAGGCCGGTTTTTTTTCAACCTGGCTATCTAAAATGTTTGATGTAAAGCACCTGTATGATATGCATTCGTCTTTACCTCAGCAATTAGATAATTTTCGATTTACCAAATCCAAGTTCATTGTTAACTTATTTAAAAAACTTGAAAAGAAAACTATACGAGATGCAGATGCAGTCATTACAATTTGTCCAGAGCTTTTTAATTATGTAAAAGAGATGTTTCCAGATAAAAACCATGTACTTATTGAAAATGTAGTTGAAAATGAGTTGGTTTTAGGAAGTGATATAGAGACATCGTTGGACATCTCACATCAATATAATTCGAACAAAAACCTTAAGGTATTGTATACAGGGACTTTTGAGCCTTATCAAGGCCTTGATTTATTGATCAAATCAGCAAAAAGAGTAATTGAGCGTTATAAAAACGTTTCGTTTATTCTTGTCGGAGGAAACCAGAAACAAGTTGATGAATACAAAAAGATAGTTAATAAAAACCATTTGAGTGAAAATTTTGTCTTTACTGGGCAGGTCTGGCCGAATCTTTTACAAAAATTCATCGATTTGGCAGATATTTTGGTATCACCACGTATTCAAGGAAATAATACTCCATTGAAAATATATTCCTATTTGAGATCAGGAAAACCTATTGTTGCAACAAATCATCCAACTCATACCCAGGTATTAAACAATAGTGTTGCTATTTTAACAGAATGTACGCCTGAGTCATTTGCTGAAGGGATCAGCAGGCTTATTGGGAACAAGGACTTAATGGAAGAGATCTCGAGAAATGCTAAAAAGCTGGCAGAAGAGAAGTATAGCTATGAAATATATATCTCCAGAATGAAAAGCATTTACGAAGATCTTGAAAAAAGGATTTATTCGAGGACATAAGATATATGTGTGGTATTTGTGGCATTGTAAAGTTACATCAAGAACATCCTGTGGAATACAGTGACCTTAAAAGGATGTGTGATGTCATGATCCATCGAGGGCCTGATGATGAAGGAATAAAACTTGATGGTAATGTTGGAATCGGAATGCGGCGTTTAAGTATTATCGATTTGGTTACAGGACATCAACCTATCGCAAATGAGGATGGGTCTATATGGATTGTATGTAATGGGGAGATTTATAACCACCTTTTATTGCGAGATGACCTTGAAAAAAGAGGGCACATTTTTAAGACGAACTCAGATGTTGAATCGATATTACATGCATATGAGGAGTATGGTGAAGAATGTTCTCAAAAGCTGAATGGAATGTTTGCATTCATTATTTGGGATAAGAACAAAAACCTTTTTTTGTTAGCTAGAGATAGAATCGGGATCAAGCCGCTTTATTATTACTTAGATAAAAAGCGGTTTGTTTGTGCTTCTGAGCTTAAATCTATTTTACAGGTTGATAACATTCAACAGAGAGTTGATCTTCAAGCAATTGACAATTTTTTAACGTTTGAATATATTCCAGCGCCTTTAACTATCTTCAAAGATATTAAAAAATTGCTGCCAGGCCATACGCTTATTTTCAGAAATGGCAATATTGAGATTAAACGATATTGGAATATCACGTATAAAGCCGGTGAATCAACTGAATATGAGACAAGGCAAAATATCCGGGAATTACTTCAAGACTCAGTTAGAATTCGACTCATGAGTGATGTACCCTTAGGAGTATTTTTAAGTGGTGGAACTGATTCCAGCATTATTGTAGCTCTGATGGCTCAGGCGATGGACCAGCCAGTGAAAACATTTTCCATCGGCTTTGAAGATTCGACATATAATGAATTGAAGTATGCCAGAATAATAGCAAAAAAATTCAATACAGAACATCATGAATTTATTATAAAGCCCGATGCTGTCAAGCTAACAGAAAACCTCGTTGGCTTTTTAGATGAACCATTAGGAGATTTTTCTATCTTTCCGACGTATCTGGTTTCAAAAATGGCACGGGAGTATGTAACTGTAGTTCTTTCAGGTGATGGGGGCGATGAATTGTTTGCAGGGTATGATACGTATATCGCAGATAAAATAGCTACCTATTATTGTAAATTACCAGGGTTCATCAAAAATGGTTTGATGATAAAAGTTTTGAATTTGATTCCACCCTCCTCAAAAAAGAAAGGATTAGTTAATCGATCTAAGCGGTTTATAGAAGGGACAAGGCTTCCAAAAAGTCTTCGACACGCACGATGGATGTCTTTTTTGCAACCTGAGGAAAAAGATTTATTGTATGCGGACATTATGAAAAGAAGTATTGCTAAGGAAGATCCCTATAAATTTATATACAATTATTTTAATGAAGCGTTTTTCAATAACAAGCAGGATGAATTAAATCAACAATTATATGTGGATTTAAAAACCTATTTAGTGGATAACATACTCGTGAAAGTTGACCGCATGAGCATGGCTACTTCATTAGAGGCAAGGGTTCCGTTTCTTGATTACCGGTTTATAGAACTCATTTCATCTATCCCAGGGGATTTGAAATTAAAAGGGATAAAAACAAAGTGGATTTTAAAACAATCAATGCTGGATATTTTGCCCAAGGAGATTTTAGTCCGTGGTAAGGAGGGGTTTAGTATCCCGATAAAGAATTGGCTACAAAATGAACTAAAACCGATGATGATGGATATCCTTTCACCGGATAGGATTAAACGAGAGGGATATTTCAACTCTCAGTATATAGAAAGTTTGAAAAATGAGCATTTAAAAGGAATTGAGAACCATAGTCATCGTATATGGGCATTAATGATGTTTGAAATGTGGCAAGATAGATTTTTACATAATTAATGTGCTATGAGGCACTTTTTCCTCATTTTTACCATCTTTTTGATGGTAACACATCAACCTTGAGATACATGAATTTTTATCTATGGTGTTGGTATAACAAAAAACCAATCCCTGAGTAATCTCGCCTTTCTATCATGCCTGTGGAAACAGGAGTCTAGCAAATGCTATCCTCTATGAATCATTTCCCCATTTCTTAGGAATAACAATCAAGTTAAGGAAATTTAGCGTGAAATTTCAAATTTTTATACCCCCACAGGGATATGTTGCACAGCGTTGGTCCGAAGGGAGTTCAATGCCTTCATTGGGCATTCTATTTCTGGCAGCTGTATTGGAAAAAGCAGGAATTGAGGTTGAAGTCGTGCCTGCAGATGTTATGAGATATACCTGGGAAGATATTTCTAAAAGGATAGCGGATTTTAAGCCTGATGTGGTGGGGGTTACAACATGCACAGAGAATCGCTTTGACAGTTTTAAACTTGTAAAAACAGCGAAAGAGGTAAACCCGAATATAATTACTGTTCTTGGCGGTCCGCACATATCTATGGTGAAAGAGGATACCTTGATCCATATAAAGGAAGTTGACATTCTGGTAATTGGTGAGGGGGAAGACACTATCGTTGAACTTTTAAGGGTATTGGAAGCAAAGGATGATCTTTCAAAAGTGAAGGGGCTCTATTACAAAAATGATAATGGAAAAGTAGTTTTTACAGGATTTAGAAAGAGAATTGAAAACCTTGATTCCTTACCGTTTCCTGCCAGACACCTCATACCAATGGAGAAATATAACTTTTATATTACAACAAGGGATGGAAAAAAAAGAAGAGCTCAAAATCTCATAACCTCAAGGGGATGTCCGTTTAATTGTTATTTTTGTTCAACGCCAGTAAATTGGGGTCGAAAAATGCGGGGTCATTCACCTGAAAGGGTTTTAGAGGAGATTGAACATCTCATTGATAGGTATGGGGCTGAATATATTTGGTTTTATGATGATACGTTAAATTACAATCCCACCCGTCTACATAAAATAATGGATATGATTATAGAGAGAAAATTAAATATAAAATTTACCAGCGAATTCCGTATAGATGTGGTAGATAAACCTTTACTCGAAAAGATGATGAGAGCAGGTCTTGAACTGGGTTCTTTTGGTATCGAGGCAGGCAATTCCAGAGTACGAAAGAATATCGTGAAGAAAAATTTCGATATTGAATTAGCATATCAGTTTTTAGAGTGGTCAAAAGAATTTGATTTTATTCCAGGTCCGTTTTTTATTTTTTCACATTACACAGAGACGTGGGAAGAGGCACAGGAAACCATAAAAGTAATGGAAAAAGTTAAATCAATTAACCCTCAAGTCGATATTTCCACTGCAATTTTGCATATTTATCCTGGTACACCCCTTGAAATCATTGCAAAAGAGGAGGGGATAATACCTGATGGTTTTTCATGGTCAAAGAAAGAAGATATGAAGCGAGTATACACGCTTCCTGCTGCTCAGGGACATGTTCCGCTTTTTAAACATAAGCTTAGTTGGTGGCAGATTGCTGATTTGGTTATGCGATGGTCTACTGCCAGTAAAAAAGGTATTTCCTCATCAAAGATCAAACAGTCAATCACATCTTTAACAGGTATTAATGATATATTTATTAATGTTATTTTCTTTTTAGCTTTTTTGAAATACAAGCTTATAAAATTATTTAAAAGGATGGAGTAATTTCAGTGTCAAAAATTCTTAGAAATATAGAGAGGAGTGCTAATGAAAAGTTTGATATAATAATTATAGGTGGAGGGATTTATGGTATAATGCTGGCACTTGAATCTGGTTTTCGAAACAAACGCACTTTGCTATTAGAGAGGGATGATTTTGGCGGAGCAACCAGTTTTAATCATCTTCGTACTCTTCACGGTGGCTTACGTTATCTTCAATCTATGGACTTACCACGTTTTTTTGAATCAGTAAAAGAACGTAAATGGTTTTTAATTCATTACCCTCAATTATCTAAGGTATTACCCTGCCTGATGCCACTATACGGAAAAGGTCTCCGCCGTAACTCTATTCTCAAGGTCGCTCTATTTATGAATGATTTACTATCCTATAAGCGTAATGCTTTCGTAAGCCCGGAAAGACATTTATCTAATGGGAAGGTTATTTCAGCAGAGTCAACAAAAAAAATATTTCCCAATGTAGAGTATGAAGACCTGAAAGGGGGTGCCATCTGGCATGACGGAATGATATCGGAACATCAGCGACTGCTTATTGAGATCTTACGTTGGGCCTGTGAAATGGGAACCATGGCATTAAATTATGTAAGTGCTAATGGATTACTTACGCAAAATAATACTACCATAGGAGTCAAGGCAATAGATAGAGAATCTGGAAATAAAGTAGATTTTATAGCTCCCATTGTCATTAATGCTACTGGCCCCTGGAGTCGTGAAATTGCGAGAAATTTTGACAGGGATTATCCAAGCCTGTTTGTTACGCGTATTCTTAACTGGAATATTCTCTTTAAAAGAAAAACTCTTTCAGACCATGCGATAGCAGTAACGCCATTAAAAGGCGTTGGACATACATATTTTTTTCATAACTGGAAAAATCGAATGCTTGTGGGTACCGGAGAAGAACCCATTCCAGATTCAAATTCAAATAATTTCCCCACAGAGCAGCAGATACATTTATTTATTGAAGAGTTAAATTTAGCTGTTCCGGAATTGTCTTTAGGCATGGATGATATTGAATATATATATTCTGGAATCCTGCCTGGTACAAGTAAAGGGAAACTTGCAAAAAGGGAAGCTATTATCCGTCATGAGGATGAGGGTGGCCCAAAAGGATTCTTCAGTCTATCAGGGGTAAAATATACGACATCGAGGCTTGTGGCTGAAAAAACACTGAATCTTATTTTTCCTGAAACTATATCTAAAACCTCTCGATTTACAACAACATCTCCTCGACCCAGTAAAAATATAGCGACGTTTAGTTATAATTGGATGCCTTCGGCTAATGATAAAAACTGGTTACAAACATTAAAACAATTGATCGAAGATGAATCTGTGATGCACCTTGACGATTTGTTATTCAGAAGAACAAGCCTTGGAGATAATTCTCAGCGAGTGTTAAAAATATTACCCCAAACTCGTAATCTGTTTACATGGACTGATTCACGTTGGGCACAGGAAATCGATCGAATAATACATTATACCTCACCACAGGAAGAGGATTAATGTGATGAGTCGAAAAAATCGATACAATACTATGATACGAGTGCTATTAAATTATTGGCATAAGAATGTATTACTCAATTATAACCCTTTTCGACTTTGGATTGAGGCTACTAATTTTTGCAATTTAAGTTGCATTATGTGTCTTAATAAATCAATCAAAATTGAAGAAAAAGGGTTTATGGAATTTGAGTTATTTAAAAAAATAATAGATGAAGCAAAGGATTTTGCTTACAGCGTAAATCTTCATCATAGAGGTGAATCATTATTGCATAAGGATTTGCCTAAGATGATTAAATATTGCAGGGATCACAAAATTTATTCTCAGCTTCATACAAATGCTACTCTGCTTACAGAAGATAAGGCTTATGAAATAATAACATCTGGTTTGAATTATATTTCTTTTTCCTTTGATGGGTTCGATAAAACGTCGTATGAGAGTATTCGTATTGGAGCAAATTTTGAGCAGACTCTGGATAATATTACGACGTTTTTAAAAATGAGGGATAGATTAAAAAGTAAGACACCGTATTCTGTTTGTGAGATCATTGAATTTGAACAAAATAAAATGCGCGAGTATAGGCATCTGAAAAATGAACTGTTATCACGAAAACTTGATAAATTTATTATTAAAAAAGCACATAACTGGGCAGGTGCATATACAACAAAATCAGATAATAAAGTCTCATATAAAAAAAGAAATATTTTTCATTCCTGCACCTTTCCCTGGTATGCACTTGTTGTTCTCTGGGATGGAACTGTGGTTATTTGTCCACAGGACTTTTTTGGGGAAAATAGAGTCGGAAATGTGAACCACACATCTTTGAAAGAAATCTGGAATGGTTCATCAATGATTCAATATAGAAAGAAAATGAAGGAAAAGAAATATCAAGAGATTAAAACCTGCGCATCTTGCGATAGACTCCAGACGAAGCGTTTATTCGGAATCCCGACATCTTACCTGCACAGCTTTATAAAAGAAAACATAATTAGATAATGACTGAATTTATGAATTGATCAATAATGAATACGATTGTCATTAATACAACGATTGAAAATTATTCCATTATCGTTTCTGTAATCTCTTGCTGCATAACAAAAGAAGAGATTACTTTTTTATACAGAGATAGGATTACGGGAAAAAGGAATGAATGAGAAAATCGCAGATATAATTGTTCCTGTTTATGATGAAGCAGAGAATCTGCCGGAGTTTTTTAAAAGAGTGCAATCTCTGAGAGTATTTTCACAATTACGTTTTGTATTTGTTGATAATTTTTCAGAAGATAACAGTATCGAATTAATCAGAGCTTTTATAAAAAGATATCCGCAAGCTATATTAATTCAGCATAAGAAAAACGAAGGTTATGGGAGCAGTTTAATTGATGGTATGAGGGCGGCAATAACGGAAAATATTATTATTATCGATGCTGATTGTGAATACCCTCCCGAAACCATAATGGGTATTATTGAGTCTTTACAGAAACATGAAGTTGTTTATGCAAGCCGTTTCTTAAATAAACATAATGCAAAGTCTGCCGGGATGACGCTTCTTAAATGGTCAGGAAACAGAATTATTTCAGGTTTATTTAATCTGATATTTGCTCAGCAAACAAGTGACTTATATACAGGATGCAAAGGAATGAAAACGAAATTAGTTCAGTCTATGCCTTTTCAGTGCAAGGGATTTGAACATGTATTAGAGTTGGCTGCTCGATTATCAGTCAGAGGTTATCGGATTGTGGATATACCGGTAGATTTCTCTCTACGTCAGGAAGGCCAGTCAAAGATGCGGCATATTTCTGAAACACTGAAATATGTCATTTTGTTGATATACTATCGACTGAGAAGAAAAAACATTTGATACTTCATTTGCAGCAGAGAAGTAGGCTATTCTTTCCTTAAATCTTAAACCTATAAAATACAATGGGGGCCATAACAAAAAACCTTAAAAATGGATCAAGGCATAACTGTTAGAAGAGATGATTATTGTCTTAAAGATTGGTTTTACCTTATGAATTATTTTTTATTGAGATGAATTACTTTGAAAAGAGTTATCAACATTGGATAAATGACAAACCGAGATACTAAAAAAAATCTTCGATATGGGTTGATCCCTGCTGCGGGAAAAGGGTCCCGCGCTTATCCTTATACTGCACATAATCATAAATGCATGCTGGATATGAATGGCAAGCCGAATCTATTACGCATTATAGAACTTATGCGTGATGAACTAAAACTAAATGAAATAGTAATTGTTATTGGATATATGGGGGAAAGCATCCGAAGTTATTTTGGTGATGGGTCTGATTTTAATGTTACATTACACTATGTTGAAAATACGGAGCTGGATAAGGGCCTGGCATGGTCAGTTTTGTTAGCACAGAAATTTTTCAATGATTATTTCTGCATAATGCTCTGTGATGAATCATATATTCGCTCAAATCATTCTCAGCTATTGACTTTTCCTTTTAAGGAGGCTTTATTTACATGTGCTGGTTTGCATGTTGATGATGTTGAGCTGATTCAACAAAATTATGCCATAGAATATAATGGCGATAATCTGGTGAGTTTGCATGAAAAGCCGAAAATAGTCATTAATGATATCATGGGTAGTGGAACATTTATTTGCTCTCCTGATATATTTGAGTATTTAGAGGAGGCATTTAAAGATAGTCTTGATTATGTGGATTTTGTCAGTTTTCTAAATGATCTTTTGCAGCACTATGATGGAAAATTTTTTCTACTCCACGGAAGTTATGTTAATATTAATGATAGAGATTCCCTGCATTTAGCAAAGTATCACTATAGAGACCGCTATTTTGAGCAATATAAAAAAGCTTTGCTCATACTCTCTGAAGGTGACGAAGAAAATATTTCTTTTACCATAGAGCGTTATCGTAAAATTGAAGTTTTTGACAGGATTTTTGTCGCTGTACCTTATGAGAACTCAATATCCGCTAAATTGAATAATCAGGATATTGAATTAATTGTTTGTCCTGAGAACTGCTTCTTATATGGAGAAAAGCAGCATTATGCTATTCAAAAAATTGATCAGGATATAATCCTGACTACAGAAGCGGACTATTCTTTTGCCAATCGGGACGTGTTTAAGCTGTTAACATATTTGCGTGATGCTGATGTAGTTATAGGAACGAGAACTACACGGCAATTAATTGAACAGGGATCAGATATGCGGGGATTGGTTCGTTTTGCGCATATTTTTTTAGGCAAACTCATTGAATTGTTATGGTGGAGTCGAGAGGTAAGATTTACTGATGTAGGCTGTACTTTCAAAGTACTGTGGCGAAGTAGTTATAGGCAAATCAGCAATGAAATAACTCACCCTGGAGTGGGGTATGGTGCAGAGTTTGTAATTGCCTGTTTGCAACAACGCCTGCGAGTTGTAGAAGTGCCTGTAAATTATTTTAATCGTTCTACTTCTCTAAATAGATCATACCGAAAAAGTTCAAGTTTTTTGAGTATTCTTGTGTTGATTTTAAAAAAGCGCATACAAACATTAATGAATTTATAATTAATATTCAGTGCTTATCCTCACGATACTGATTTATAGAAATCATACTGCTTCTGTAGTTCCGACCATCGAATCCTTGCCTTGAGGGAAGTATCGGCGCATCATTCCAAAATGAATCTCCGGATTGAATCCACAGGGATTTCTTCTTTTCCTATTCTTTCCGCGCTCATTTTTCGACTGCCAACCCTGACGGTAGGCTTGAATATGCCTATGCCTTTTTTATAAGACAAGATCACAAATTGATCCTGATTTTCTAATCTTAGGTTTTCGACATCGGATACGGCAGATAGGAATGCCGGGAGGTCCGGCATGGGTTGACAATACCTTTTATACCGGTGCTGTATATTGTCTGTAACAGTAATGAAGATTAAGAAGGTCGGCAGTAAGAAGGCAAACAAATTGTATGTTGTTTTTTTCCTGATGATCTTGTCTGAAGTAAATAAAAGCCAGGCAAGCCAGAAAAACTGTGAAATAAAAATGTGACATGGGAATGGATCAGAATAATATAACAATTTTATACTTAAGAATAGTGGCGTAAGCGCTAAAAAGATAATAGACCAAAAAATGACCGTATGCCGTATGTAGCTAAGTTCATTACGCAAGAACCAGATGCAGCATAAGAGGGCAATCGCCAAAAACAAGATCAAGACTGGATGCACAGATTCTAATAGATCAAGAAACAATACCTTTTCGATGAAAATTTTAACCATTTTCAACAATATGGTTAAATCAAAAACATTGTTCAATTGTACAAGATTCTGAGCTGTAGAAGTGTATGACAAAGTGCCCAGAATTATCCATACCATCAATGTATTTTTTCTACTTTCGTTTAAAAGGACAAGAAACAGATAGGCTACAGGTACGACAACTACCGAATAGGGACCGGACCAGGTCAGGAGAAGGCATACCATAATCATTGCGGTAAAACCAAGACGCGATTGAGGTATCTTGAGAAACATTAGGCATATCAGGAAAACGACCCCGACATACATTTGATATGTCAATGTAACGTAATAATTAATATGATTCATCCCCGACAAACCTAATACCAATGGCAGAATAAGAATGGTTATGGGCGCTAGGAACAAATTGGAAAAGAGCAGGCATATAGAGGTAAGAACTGACAAAAAAACCGAATATAGCTGATAAGCATATGGCTGCCATGTCACGGATAATTTAGCACTGAACCATGCAATGATGTTATTTAAAATAGTATAGTATCCATGAGGTCGTTGGAGAATAGTTGTAAATGGCTGTTTCCCACCGTAATACCGATTGAAATTATCTATTGTATCTTCAACATAAAGGCCAGGATAGACCAAGCTTTCCCATGATCGGAATAAAAGAGTAATAACAAAGATTGCAATCGAGAAAACAATAAGTTTCTGCCTAACTTTTTTTGAAGACAAAGAGGTTCCAAGAGTTTTTCTTGAGTTCGACCATGTTTTTAAATTTAACCAGGAACCATGCCTCGATAGAAAGAAAGCAAGGAATATGGGCAAGAAATACATTAGATATAATCGATATACATATAGGAAAGCATTTTTCAGAATATTCTCTTTCAGTATGATCGGAAATGTGTTGGGAAAAGTAACAACCAATATCGGATCAATGGTCTCGGCAAAGGTTTGCAGGGCCAACCCTGCTTCACTATTTTTTATCTTGGAGATACCCTGGATTGGAACAATTTGATCCGGATCGATCGAATACAGTATTTCAAGTTCGTGATTGATGATTGAGAATTCTTTCAGTAGAACTTCCCCCGGACCGTTGATCGGATCGAAACGAATCTTCATTAGGTTCTTAGTTGCCAGCTGAAAGTAGAGCGTTTGTTGGTTGATAGTCTTTTGGATGAATTTCTTGACAGAGTCCCTTTCGTTGAAACCATTTCCGATGTCAAAAAACACTTGAGCGATGGGCTGATCCACTTTGGTGTTGAATTCAGCGATTACGCGACAAAAAACCTTACTTTGAAAAGAATCTATTACTCTCCTGACACTGGAGGGCGATATTACCAGGGCGGTGGTTGCGAGCGAGAATACCATGGTTTTGCATAACAGTACCAATTTTTTTCTGTTCTCGGTCATACAAACTGCCCATATGGCAAGGATTAATATTTTACTACATTGAGACCTATGAATTATCCATATAGTGAATTAATTTCCTTTGAAATGACTGTTTGAAAAAAGTTGCCGATGAATATGTTTAAATATCAATCAATAACATGAAATTTGATTCTTCTCTACCTCCTGCGATCAACGCTGCATGGGTGTTTGCTAGACCCAGCATGCCTTTTGCCATTGGGTATATTTCTTTATGGGTCAACACAGTTTGGCCCATTTTCATTGACATATTATTATAAGTAACTGAAAAGTGGAAGCGTTATTTTTGAAATTGATTGTTCTCTGTGGCCTGTTATAGGATGTGTTTACTGCCATCCATTGATAGCTAAACCGAAAGAGTAAGGCCATTGACGAGAAATATGAGGTCGAAGATGAAAGTCATGCCCAAAAAGAAATATGCTTTTTTTCTTATTTTTTTTTTATTTGTGATAATTATTTTGGTATGGTATTTTCAGGACGAAAAGAAGGATCTTAATGCACAATCTCAAGAATCAAAAAAGCTGGGGAGTGGTCAAAAAATCACATTTGCGCAATTGTCAGGAAAGATTATTTTTCAATCCGACAGAGATGGCGATCCAGAAATTTATCTTATGAATCCACAGGGTCAAGAGCTAATCAAATTGACCGATAATAATGCCTTTGATGGATATCCTGTTTGGTCATATGATGGAAATAAAATCGCTTTTGAATCAAATCGGGAAGGCAATTTCCAGATTTATGTAATGGACCATGATGGAAAAAATCAAGTTAAAGTTACAAATGGGCCTTTTAATAATAGATATCCCTGCTGGTCTTCAGATGGAAAAATGGTAGCTTATGCATCAAAACGCGATAATGGGACACAAATCTATGTGATGGATTTAGAAAAGAAGAAAGAAATTATGTTAACCGATGCCCGGTACAGGAGTACCCTTCCAAGTTGGTCCCCTGATGGGAAAAGAATTACGTTTACTGCTGATAAGCTGCATGGTTGGGGCATCTATGTAATGAAAAGAGATGGTTCTAATATTAAAGCTTTGGATAACAAAGGTGGCAGTTGCCGGCCTGATTGGTCACCAGACGGCAGGAAAATTGCCTACGTTTCGCAAGAAGCCGATAACAAAGGAGATATATGGATTATTAACCCAGATGGTTCAAATAAGCAGAGGATAACAACTGATTCTCACAACTATGATTACTATCCTTCATGGTCTCCAGATGGGAAATGGATTGTGTATGCTAACACTTCTCACAAACAAAAGGGGAATTGGGAATTGCGGATTATTAACGTTAGAAGTAGGCAATCAATACAAATAACCCACCATTCTGCCCAAGATCAGTTTCCTGATTGGCATTAAAATCACTGATTTGCAAAAAAGTCATAAAAAACTCTATTTGTGAGAGAAGCCTTCTCAATTGTTCCGGATGTAGCGTTCACATTTTAACCCAGAGTATGCAGTAGGCATCGTTACGAGGATTGAAAAACCTCAGCGAAACGAGCGTTGCAGCAAGGTTTTTCAGGTCGCAGTAGGTGTCCACTGCATAATATGGGTTTAACCTAAGTTTTGGAATGTTTTCTAAGAGACCTTTGAAAAACCTGGCGATTTTCAGAATTCCACGTTGTTTAAAATAAACCACAAAGCCACAAGGTACACAAAGCAAGGACTGTCCCTTAGGTGAAACTATGTATGTCCGGCGTTTAACCCGCCGGACATACAATCTTTCCTTCGTGCTCTTCGTGCCTTTGTGGTTCAAAAAAGGGAATAAGTCAACGAAGTCAACAATGTCCCTAAGATCCCGATTTATCGGGGCAATGCGGAGTGAGCAAAACTCCCCCATGGATACGTTGCTGAAAAGACCAACCCGAGAGCCTCGGAACTGAAAAAAAGCCCATCGTCTTTAGATCAATAGGGGTTATGCAAAGGTCTCTTAGAATTTCGGGTATTATTAAATCCTATATGCCTCAAGAGATTTATGAGAGAAAGGTATTCTATTTAAATTATGGATGAAACTCCGTGGCAACTCAATCTTTTCAAATGGTCGCTTAAAAAGAAGGTAAAAGTAAAGACAGTTATCGATTTCATGGAAGAAACTAAAAACAAGACCTGCCTTGAAATCGGTTGTGAGAAAGGGGTCCTTAGCTATTTCTTGAGACAGAGGGGTGGGATATGGGTAAGCAGTGATATTGATCTAATGAATGTTTATACAACAAATACATTAGTTAAAGAAAATACTGTATATTTTAAGGAAGACGCATTGCCATTTTTTGATTCTTCTTTTGACTGTATTGTAGCCATTGATACTCTGGAGCACATAGAGGATGATCAATCTTTTTTGGAGGCCCTTTATAGAATCCTATCGAAAAACGGGAACCTTTATATAACCGTTCCAGGCAGCAAACCTGCCTTGGTTTTAAACCGATTGGCCAGGAAAATGGGCATGACACTTGAATATTATGGGCATAAAAGGGAAGGTTATACAAAAGAACATCTTAAATTCATGTTAGATAAGGCCGGTTTTCTTGTAACGAAAATCAAGGGTTTCTCACGGTTCTTTACTGAAGGTATTGAGTTGTTTATTAATTATTTGTATATTTTTTTACTGAATAAAGGAGAAATGAAGGCAGGAATAAAGGGAAGCATATCTCCCACAAAAGAAGAAGATTTCGATGCACATAAGCTTTCCTTCAAGATATATTGCATTATCTATCCAATACTATGGCTTATCAGCCAAATGGATAAGTTATTATTCTTTACAAGTGGATATGTGATTATCCTAAAAGCGAAAAAGAAGGCTCAATAATAGCGGATATAAGATGATTTTAGTTACCGGGAGCACTGGTTTTATTGGCGGTCATCTAATTGGGCGCCTTATAAGGCAAAAACAAAGGATTAGGATATTAATCAGAAAGAAAAGCCAATTTGAAAAAATTGGCAAGAGCATATTTATTGAGCCTTTTTATGGTGATTTAAGAGATTTATCAAGCCTGAATGGAATTATGCAGGATGTTGATGTTGCATTCCATCTGGCATCAGTTATAAATGCAAAAAGAGAACATAAAGACATTTACTGGAATACAAATGTCTTCGGAACATATAATTTACTCGAGATTATTCGAAAAGAAGGGAGGCAAATACAAAAGTTTATATTTTGCAGCAGTGTGGGCGCAATGGGGCCTCTTGAATCAATTCCTGCAGATGAATGCACACAATGTTTTCCCCATAATCTATACGAGAAATCAAAATTTGAGGCAGAAAAAATAGTTAAAGATTTTGTTAAGAGAGAAGGAATACCCGTGTCAATAGTCAGGCCAAGTTGGGTGTATGGGCCTGGAGATATGCGAACGTTAAAACTATTTAAGACTATAAAAAATAGAAGGTTTATTATCATTGGAAATGGTAAGACTCTCATTCACCCTGTCTATGTGGAAGACGTAGTGCGGGGCCTTATACTGTGTGCTTTTGAAAAAAGATCTGAAGGACAGACCTATATTATTGCAGGAGAAAGGCCTTTAGCAGTTAGTGAGCTCGTTGAGTGCATAGCTGAATATTTCAATAGCTCTATTCCAAAATTTCATTTTCCGCTATTTTTAGCCAAGTTAATTGCAATTCCTTTTGAAGTTTGTTATATGCCCTTTTCAAAAAGGGCACCTGTTTCTCGAAGAAGCTTTGAATTTTTTAGTAAAGATCAATCCTTTAGTATTTCAAAGGCAAAAAAGGAACTTGGCTATAATCCGGAAACTGATTTGGCGAAAGGGATAGATATGACGATTCGATGGTACCAGGAAAATCACTATCTATGAAAAAAAGTATTTATAAAGTAAAGCATACTGGATTAAGAAACAGAATCGTTGATCCTTCAATTACGCCGTTTAGGAAATATCAGACTTTTATGGTTGGGAGTCGTAGCTTTTCGTTTTTGTTAAAATATGAAATCCTGACTGGCCTTTTTGGCTTTGTCCCGGGTGTATTAGGCCTTATATTAAGGAAATTTTGTTATCCTCTTTTATTAAAACGGGTGGGTAGGAATGTTATATTTGGTAGAAACATCACCATCCGGCATCCTAAAAAGATTATTATAGGAAATAATGTAGTGATTGACGATAACTGTGTTTTAGATGCAAAAGGAGAGGACAATCAGGGAATTGTAATAGGTGACAACGTCTTTATTAGCAGAAATTCAATTATTAGTTGTAAAGAAGGTGATATCGAAATTGGAAATGATTCCAATATCGGTACGAATTGCCTAATTCACTCGGAAACTTCCCTAAAAATAGGCAGTTATGTGTTGATAGCTGCTTACTGTTATATTGTTGCTGGAGGAAACCACGAATTTGAAAAAACCGAAATCCCCATTATTTTGCAGCCTTCTGTTTCCAAGGGAGGAATCATAATTAAGGATGATGTCTGGTTGGGTGCAGATGTTAAAGTTTTAGATGGTTCAGATATTGGAAAAGGAACTATCATCGGAGCTGGATCTGTTGTTAATAGTGAGTTGAGCGGATTTTCAGTCGCTGTAGGAATACCTGCAAAAGTGGTAAAAAAACGAAAATAACAATATGAAACGAAGTATTATTTTATTAAGTAAGATTTTTGTTAGTTGTATCTTATTGATTTATCTTTTTAATAAGATTGATATTACTACAATATTGACTGCCATGAAGTCAGCAAAACTTCATATGCTTATTCTTCCTTTTTTCCTTATTGCTGTAGGATTCTTATTAAGCGCATTGCGCTGGCAAATTCTTTTAAACGCACAGAATATTCGAATATCATTATGGAAACTTGCTAAATATTATCTTGAAGGAAGCTTTTTTAATAATTTCTTACCGACTACAATAGGAGGAGATATCTTTAGAACTTACGAGGTATCAAAGTCATCAGTGTCAATGACACAGTCCTTTACTATTATTATAGTTGAAAGGCTTACAGGTATTTTTGCACTGATAGTATATGCATTTTTAGGATTGCAGTTTGGATATTCAAAATTTGGAAATATTCATCTGGTCTGGGTGGTAGGAGCAGTATTTTTAGTTATATTAATCATTTTAGTGGTAGGGGTAGGCTTCCAGGGTGGAAGAAAAATAGAAAACACGAGTACCAATCTATTTAGTAAAGCAAAGGGTATGATAAATAACATATTTTATACACTATATTTTTATAAGGATAAAAAAAAAGTACTTTTTAAGGCACTTTTATTGGCTTTTATACTACAGTTCAATGTGATTATATTTTTTTATATTATTTCTTATTCTCTCGATATAAAGCCTCCATTTTATTATTTCTTAATTATCATCCCACTCATTCACGTTATTCTAATGTTTCCAGTTTCAATTAACGGTATCGGGATACGAGAAAATGCATTCATTTTTTTTCTATCAAAAATTGGTGTATGTGCAGCCACATCTGTAGCCCTTTCATGGTTAGCCTTTGCTATGGTGTTAATATACGCAGTATTTGGCGGCATCATTTATGCTTTTAAGTAGAATAATAATAGGATCATATTTTCAGTCAGCTCGTTAAGCTATCATAGCATAGAATTACATCGAGCGAAGAAATAGCAGACGACACACTTGTGTGAGCATATTTTAATCAAAAGAATTCCTCGAAGCTCTGCATCGGGGTTAATAAAAATTCCTTTTGATACCTCGCAGCTCTGCTGCGGGGTAGTTCATTTTAACTGGTAATGGAAACGATATCATGAATAGAGTTTCAACTTCCAAAATAACCCTTATTGTTTATGTAATAATTATTTCGTCTGTTTTTCAAAGTTGTAAAAAGATGGAGGTCTATCAAATTTTAGAAACACCTTTCTCCGTTATTGATAAACTTGGTAATAGCAGAGAATATAGGATTTATTTGCCAGAAAAAGAAGTAAATAGAAAGGTGCCTTTGATAGTTTATTTTCATGGGGTACGGTCCGAATGCTTTAAAAAAACTCCAGGATTAAGAAATTATACCGGGAGCCCTATTGAGGAAACAGGACTTATCGAATTTTGTAAATTAAATACGATAGCGCTTTTGGTACCTGAACCAAGATATAAGTACAAGTTTGGTAACTGCATGTGCAAAGGGTGGTCTCCTTTCGATAAAGAAATCGATGGAATTGAAAAGATGATCGACTTGGTTATTGAAAAATATTCAATCGAAAAGAAAAAGATTTTTTTAGCAGGGCTTTCAGCGGGTGCTGCGCTAACGTTTCATCTGGCGAATAGAAGACCGCATTATTATAGTGCCATCCTATCCCACTCTCAGGGATCCATACATGAGGACTTGCGATATCTCAAACCCAGTGAAAGGGGCCCCAAGTTTGGGGTGTTGCTGGCCTACACAAAAGGAGACTATAAAAATCTCATTGAAATCTGTATCGAAACGGAAAGGATTTATAAAGCACATAACTATAAGGTTGTTTTACTGAAAGACTTGCCGCCGAAAAGCCACAGATGGTCAAACACAAGCAACAATATGTTCTGGGATTACTTAAATAGACTGGGACAATATTCGAACGAATCGTCTGAAAAAGGAAGATGATGGATCAAGCCGAAAATTTGAATTCTTTGACTGATTTTTTAGGGCAGCCTGGCAAACGGATGTTTGAATTTTTCCAAAATCACAGGTATGTCATTCTCGTGCTGATATTGGTTGCCGCAACCCGTTTTATCTACCTTGGTGCTGATCCTCCTATTCATTTGAGCCCAAGTGGGGGGTTATTTGGAGATGAGGCGGCTTTGGCGCATAATGCCAGGAACAAAGTGCTTTTCGGAATTTGGATAACCGATGAATGGAATCCTTTTATTTACAATCCGATTTTAACGATACTTGAATATTTCTCTTTTCTAGCTTTCGGTGTCGGCCTTATTCAGCTTAGGATCGTAAATGTCCTCGCTGTTTTATTCAGTTTTTATCTTCTGTTTATTTCCCTAAAAGAATCGGCTGGGAAAAGGGTCGCTTTATTTTCCGTCGTCTTATTGGGCTTCAACTGTATCTTTTTGATGTACAATCGATTGGGCTTAAACGATACGTTCCTGATTTTTCCCATGGCGGTGACGTTTTATTTTTGGGCGAAGGGTTTGAATAACCCTTTGGCCCTTTTTGGGGCCGGCATAAGTTCATTTGCCTGTTACATCACAAAGGCTTCCGCCCTTTATTTTATTCTTGCAATCTTCTTTTCAATCGTCTTTGTCTCTTTTAAAAATATTGCGCTTAAAAGAAAGATAAGCACCTCACTCAAAGGGTTGTCCTGGTATTTGCTCGGATTATTTCTCTCATATGGAGCCTGGTATCAGTTTTTCTTTGTTCCAAATAAAATGGAATTTGGCCGCGTTAGTTCAAGTTGGTTGCGGCTGGCTGCGCCTCACAGTCTGGCTCGATATTGGCACAATTTAAGTTCACTGACTTTCATGAAATATTTAGCCGGCGCTCCTCTAGAGGCCATTGTCAGTTGGATCAGTTTGCCTTTTTTGATTTTTATCTTTTTACGCAACTGGAAAAAGAACTCTCCCGTAGAAGCGCTGGCATTAATGTGGCTAATTGGGGGCTATCTTGCCCTCAACGGATTGAATTATCGGCCGCTGAGGTATTTTGTCCCTCTGATACCGGCAATTTGCATCATTACATCTATGGCAATGGATAAAATCTGGAACATTTCATTTACCAAAGAATTCATGCTCAAAAAAGCATCCATAATTCAAAGCTTGATTCTTGGAATTATTGTTGTTCTTTGGACGAAGGTTCTTTTATCCAATATCATCGGATTTCAAAAAATGATGAAAATAGGGTTTATGGTTTTTGGCGTTACTGTTTTTTGTGTTGCCTTCTATTACATGATTAAAAAATTGAATGCCCGAAAATTTAGAACATTAAAGATTCAGGCGCAGGCCGTTCTTTTGAGATCAGCAGTGGTATCAATAATTTTGGTGAGCATCTATCTCCAGGCGCCTGCATATCTGAGATGGGCAAGAAATCTGGAATATACCGTCTTAACCACCTCCAAAGAACTCGGTGAAATTTTGGATAAGGCCTATATCGCAGGTTTATGGTCACCATTAGCTACTATAGAAAACAGACATAAAGCCCTTTATGTAGGAAACAATTGGTTTAATTATAAGGATACTTTTAAGAAATATCCTGTCACCCATTTATTTCTATGGGATGGTAACAATAAAGAAGAATTACGTTTTCTTAAACGAGCCTACCCGGAGGTAATGAGAAGGGCAAGATTGTTAAAGATTTATACAATCAAGGGGCTCCCGGTAAGATTATATAAAATAAATAATGATAGTAGATAGGTTTCCTTATGCATCTTCCAAAAAGAGATAATATTCAACCCACTGAGATAGCTGATCCATTGAAGTTTTATTATTTACCTTTTACCAAGATGTTTTTTATTAAAAGATTAGAGTTAGTTAACGCTATGATCAAAGAGAATACATATGATTCATTATTAGATATTGGGTGTGGTTCTGGAATATTTCTCAAAGAGCTTGAAAGTAGATGTAATAATTTACATGCTATCGATATGCATCGAAAAATGCATCTTGTTCAGGATATGATCAAAAAAGAAAAAATAAATGCCAATCTTGCCGAAGGTTCTGTTATTGATTTGCCTTATGATTCGAAAACTTTTGATTGCGTGGTTTCGGTTAGTGTATTGGAACATATCAGGGAATTAGACAGGGCATTAAATGAAATACAAAGAGTAGCTAAAAGTGGTGCTGTTATAGTTTTGGGCTTTCCGGTAGAGAATAGGATCACCGAAATCATACTACGATTTGCATACACCTTGTTACCTAATGTAAAACTTGAGGATGAGCATGTTTCAACACATTCAGACATAATACATGCAGCTGATGAAATATTCAAAAACAGTGAGATATGTAGCTATCCATCCTGTATCCCATTAGATTATTCGTCATATTGTGTTTATAAGACAATAAAACAGGGATAATGTTAAAAGAATAGTCTCCCATTATACACTATAAAACCTTTGGAAAACGCCTCTTTTTGTCCAATTTCTATGGCAGAATCATCTTTTATTACTCGAAATATTACATACATTCCTGCTTGCCACGTGATACGTAAACCATATCTATCTGAGATGATTAAATATCTACTTAGTGTCTGAACGAAAACCCCTTAGTTGCAAGCTGTCATTGCGAGGAGTGAGGAACGAACGACGAAGCAATCCCCTTATTTGCAAGAGATTGCTTCGGTCATGCTTCCCTCGCAATGACAGGAAAAGTGTAAATTGGAGGGTTTTCGTTCAGACACT
>Ga0315547_1000944_pt1 | contig 25024 bp, 59 predicted proteins | sample SalMarSW160240MG_2_FD_202542 | JGI IMG/M metagenome (GOLD analysis project Ga0315547, IMG submission 202542) | Salt marsh sediment microbial communities from the Plum Island Ecosystem LTER, Massachusetts, United States - Salt Marsh Sediment SW1601-240 ...
CCCAAGAGGATCGTTGTCCGTATATGTGATTAACATTTGTCGCCCATCCAGATTCTTGGGCTTCTTGCTGTCTATGGATATTACCGAACACAACACATATTCATTAGTGGTATTCGCCTCCTCTATTGCCCTCTTTGTCCTCTCAATGAATATCTCCGTCAGTTCTATGCGGTTGTGTATCGCCGTTAGTATTGCTATTCTCATGCATTATTTAATTATCGTCTTTTACAGAAGGGGATGTATTTAAGTAAATAGGCCACATATTCCTCTCTACAACCTTTCTTCCCATATGGGTTTCTTTCTTAAGTGCCTTTATAAGCCACTCCCTCCATTCGTCATGCTGCTTCTGTGTGACGGGATATGTCTTGTAAAATTCCCTTGAATGTTCCTTCCCGTCATCCCACTCGGGATGTTCCTTCAGGACTTTTTCAATATTGGTGTTATGGTATTTCTCCAACCACCAATTAACACAGTCCCTCTCGGTTAGTTTGTTTTTCTTTTCAACCATGTGACAAATATATGTCAAATATATGAATTATCCAAATGTTTTAATAAAAAAAAGAGGAAGTTTTTAAACAACCTCTTTTGATCTTCCCGCCCGTAGCATTCTTCCTATAACCTTATTCTGCTTCTTTTAATTGCTTTTCAAGGGATTTTATGTCGTCATCCAGTTCCCCTATCATCTCCGCCATCCTTGTCGTCATGCGCTTTTTTAGGTCTTTTTTGCCTTCTATCTGCTGTTTTAGCCAATCCGCCTTCGGCTTAAGCTCGTGCGTCTCGGGATTGTAATAATGGTTCTTGCTTGTTGTTGATGCTATCCAATACATTTTTCTTCATTTTTAGTTAAACACTAACTATTATTGTCAACATCTGTGCCATTATTAGTCGCTGCCGCATTGTCAGAATCAAACAACATCCCCTGTGATATTATGTCATTTGTCGTTTGTGTCTCCTTCTTGTATAATATTAACCCACCATCAAAGTATACCGAGTGCAAAGCCCTTATCGTCTCACGATGATGCTCCTGTAAATCAATCCCATTCTTCATGTTTCTCATGGCTAATGTTAGATACTCATTTACCTTGGCTATCCATTCAAGTGGTGTTAATTCTACTTTCCCCATAATTTTACAATTTCTCGTACAAAGATATGTAACATTTTACAAAAAAACAAACGATTGTTAGGAAATGTTAATTATTTTTCATACATTTGTCCGCAATTCATAATCAAAAATCATAAACTATGAGAGAAAAAAAGACAACTAAAGACCAACATGTCTATAGAAAACTATCCGTGGGGGTGGTAAAAGGACAAATAAATAAGCTGTCCAGATTGATAAGTTCTGGTGCAATAACCGATGAACAAACAATAAATAATTCCCTGATAGATATTGCCCGTGATGCTTATTGCCGTGGATATGAACAACGAGTGAATGAAAGAAGGTTGTTTAAAGATAAAAAACAGAAAAGAATGGATGAGGAATTTAAGGAACTTATCACGGAGATAGATGACCTTACAAACAAAAACCAATAAGATGAAATATCCAAGAGAGGTTGCTGAATTTGCTAAGGTGCGGATGGAGCAAACACCTAACAATTCCCAAATCGCAAGGGACATAAAGAATAAATTCTCAATCCTGTATAAAGACAAAGAACTTGAGATTATACGAAGACAGGTTAGCAGATGGCGTGAAAAGTGGGATGTGGAAGCTAAAGAGATACCAATAAAGAGAATGTTCTGTGATATAGAAACCAGCTACTACGAATTAAAAATAAAAACATTCTCCCTGAGAAACAATATAAAATACTTCGACCCTAAGTGTATAACAAAAGAAAAACAGATAATATGCATTTCCTATAAATGGCAATATGAGGACGAAATACATACTCTTGATTGGCGCATGGGTGAAAAAGAAATGATAAAGCAATTCGTTAAGGTACTGGGAGATAGTCAGGAGGTTATTGGACACAACATTAATAGCTTTGACATCAAAGAATTACGCACAAGGGCTATTTATCACGGAGTTTTAATGTTCCCGAATTACCGAACATTAGACACGCTCACAAAATCAAGACGCTATTTCAGATTCGCAAGTAATAAACTTGACTACATAGGGAACTTCCTGAATGTAGGGCGCAAACTCGATCATGAGGGATTTGGGTTATGGGAAAAAGTGGTTGGCGGCGATGAAAAAGCGCTGAATGATATGATAAAATATTGCGAGAATGATGTTATATTACTTGAGGACACATTCTTTGTGCTTAGTCCGTTTATTGACCACAATAATAACTTTGCCGTACTGACAGGCGGGAAGAAATGGCATTGCCCTGAATGTACGTCAAAAGATGTTAAAATGTTCAGGACTTATTCCACACCAATGGGTATTATTCGCAGGGAAATGAAATGCAATAACTGTAAAAAACAATATAAGATATCCAATAAGGCATATATGGCAATGCTGGCAGACTCAATTCATGATGGGGCATAGGTTATTTTTTCTTAGTCCAACCACCGCCTTTTTTCCTCTTCCAGCCAGTTGACGTTACACAAATTTTATACGCCTTATCTTTGCTATACCCTTGAGCCATAACCTTTTTCAAGCAGTCGTCAAGTTTTTTTGGCATTACTTTTACTTTTTAATTATTGGCTTTTTAACTTCTTCTTTCGGTTCATTAATAGTTATATCCATAACCATAGCCCTGTTAAGGGCGTTTATTACTACTTCTGTCTCTTTAAAGGGTAATGGCTTGTTCCGTATATACTCCTTTATCAAACCAAAATCCTCAAGTGTCATTACTACTTTTCTCTCCATGATATTTCTTTTTAAATTAATACTGCAAAGTTACTATCTTTTTATTTAACAGGCACCAGCCTCAGGTAATGTAACAGAACATCCGCCATATCCGCCATCACCATCAGCTATCGTTATTTCTTCCCCGTCATAATAACACTTCTGGTAAGCCGTGAAAACAACCTCTATTCCCTCCCAAAAACCTTCTGGATTGAAGTGTGTCTGTGTTGTATATGTCTGTATTGTCGTCCATGCCGTCCCAATGGTCTTTTCTTCCGTTATATTTATTGCATTATCTGTCACTGGAACAGGAGTACCAAGACAGTTATTGTCGGTATCTCCGGGATCATATGTTGGATTGGATTTCAAACTCAGGTGATTGGCTGGTATTATTATACTTCTACCAACTTTGCTTTTAAGTTGTGCATTCCCGCAAATAAGCGTGGTATCATCAAGTACACCATAACCCTGTACCCGAAAGTCAAATATACCATTAACATTATTATTAATAATGAAAGTACCTGTGTTAACATAGGTTTTACCACCGTGTTCACCTGTGGGTAGAGAACAGTAATTAGCGTCCTGTACATCATCTGCGTTCCACGCATCCTCATCTATACTTGCTATGTCACAAATAACGACTTCCCATGTTATTTCTCCTGACCAAGAGGCATATGGTTCATCTGTTAAATCTATTATTACGGAACTTCCCCCGTTTACATCTGTTGCCGACGATAACCATTTGGTATCAGCCCCGTCAGTAAAGTAAACGGCAAGGAAATAATCACCCATAGTATCTCCGCCCACATTAACGATCATGTCGTCTGGCTTTATCCCGACCGTATCATTTGAACAGGTTATCGTTGACCACGACACAGTATCTCCCGCATAGACATAATATGTCCCCGATGGAGCATTAGCTGTATCTACACCAACAACAGGTCTTGAATTTGTATTAGACGGTGTGTGGCTATATCCCCTGAAATCACCTAATCGTACTGGTTCGTCTATTGCCCCGCCATGGCTACCCCCTCGTGGTTGTTGGTAAGTCCAGTTTGTTAAATCCATATCTGTTGGCCCCCCGTCTATACCGATAGCTGTTCCCTGCCCAAAGGCTAACCCGTACCTACCAGAACCATATATCATTGAACTTAATGGCCAATTAACCCCTAAGTAAGCATCTCTTACTGGCTTATATCTGCTCCACATGTTAATATTGGCACTTGTCCCTAAATCAAAAAGATTATAGGTTGCTTCCCCAAGAACATTTTTGATGTCAGTAATGGTTATATCTGTTATTCCTATATCTGCCATTTTTATTGAGCTACAAAATTATCTGTAACCCATTTCTTTGTTACAAGTGAATGATCTGTCCAGTTAGCTGAATAATCTGCTGCATAAACTATACCCTTGGAATTTTGAGCATCTGTTACTTCAAAAACCCCGTTAAGCATTGAAAATATATTCACATTATCACTATCATCCTCTTGACGTATAGTCGGGCCATATTGTTGAAGATTAAATGATGAAAATTGTGTTGCTGAATTTTCAAAGATCATGTAAGATCCACCATCACCACTTACCCTAAAACCGCTATTCCAATAATTACCGGGTGAATTTACATATAATATTAAATCATATAAATTACCTGTGGTTATTTCTACTGTATCAGTCAATGCACCACCAAGTTCTGCTACTCCAGCTGCTTCAGTTAAGCCATTTTCAAATGTATAAGATGCAGCTCCAATTTCCATATCAGTTCCAGCATCATTTGTAAATATCAATGTATTAGGAACATCATTCCTAACCCACAAATAACCTTGTCCTGCTTGAGGTGTAGATGTATGATCTGCCCCTTCTGTAAGGGCTATATCTCCAGTTACAGCCACTATACCACTAAGCGTACATCCAGTAGCTGTTGTTATAATTTTCTGTGTCCCGTTATAATACAGACCTACGGAATTATCAGGGTCTGCTAATATTAAAGTTCTTAACGCACCTCCGGTATCTTCACCCTGTATTAATAATGGAGCACCGTGATCTGTTGATGTAATAAAGTTTGTGCCGCCAGTATTGCGTATACCAAATTCATTAGCCGCCCCCCAATGTACCCAACCATCATCTCCAATTGCTATATTATCAACAGCCAACTCTCCTGTTATTGTAGCACCGCCAGTAGCTGTCTCAAATTTTTTAGCTCCGGCATAATACAATTCAACAGAATCATCTGGGTCTGCAATAATCATGGTTCTGATATTAGAACCAGCGTCAGTCCCCCTTATCCTTATTTCGGCTCCGGCAAGGATAGAATCTATATAACTTTGTCCTCCTGTATGATATAATTGTAAATCATTATCATTTCCACAATAAATCTTGGTGTTATCAGGTATCTTTACATTCTTCGCATAAAGATAATTCCACCTGACATCAGTTGTGCCTAAATCATAAGTGCCATCGTCGCCCGGGATAACATCACCATCTTTCAAAATAGTCAGTTCAATAGCCACACCAGCATCGCCAGTGTGTTCATCTATTGTATCAACCGTTAAATCTGTTGTTATGTCTATATTTGGTGTAGTTAAGGTATCTGTACCACTATCAAACACAAGATTGGCTGAATAATCAAAATCATCATTGGTGGCATTCATGTATGGAATCCTCGTGGCTGAACCGACGCTCACAGTTGACGGTAAATCAATCCATGCCAAACCTGTCCCTGTAGCTGAATTAGCCGACAAAACCTGACCATCAGTACCTACGGCTATTCTTGTGTTCTCAGTATCATAAGTGAAAACATCTCCTTTGGTGGTTAGGGGTGAAACATCATCTATCCACTTCAATCCTGTTGCCTCTCCGGAATCAGCAGACAACACCTGCCCGTCTGTCCCCACGGGAAATCTTACATCGTCTGTTGTATAGGTTAACAAATCACCTTTAGTTGTAAGTGGGGATGTAAACTCCTCATCTTCACCGCCAGTAGCACCAGTTGAATAATAAGCAAGTACCTCGCCAGGGGCGTGAACATGGTCGTCCATTACCTCAACACCCTCTATTATAACACCATGATCTGTAGTATATTCGTAAATATAATCGACATATAGTGTTCCTGAAATCTGCTCACTACCGCCAATAACATTAATAATAGTCGCCCCCATCCCTGTGCTTTCGGCGCCAGTACTGGCAACAGCCGTCCCGGCCTCATACACACTCGTAAAATCAAGGGGGCTTGAAACAAATATATCACCATAAGAGTCTTTGACAACATAAAAACCCTTAGAGACAACAAAAGACCCCTCCCTCGTCTTAATATACAGTCTCCCCTTCTTTACAATAGCCAAGTTGGTCTCTCCTGCTACGCTTATCAATGCCCTTATGTTTATTAGTGCTGTTTTCGTGGCATCGTACCTGACGGCCTCCACTTGTATGGTAGAATCTTTTATACTCCTGTAAAAAGCCATATTGTTATTTTTATTGCAAAGGTATAAAAAACCCACGGATAGTAACCCGTGGGCAGTTATTGAGACCGTGGGGGGAGTCAAACCCCCGTATCAGGTTTTGCAGACCTGAGCCTCTATCCTTTACACGGTCTTATTGTGGAGTAGATTGCAATCGAATCAATACCTTCTGCTCTTCAGGCAGACGTGCAGACCATCTACACCACTACTCCGTTGCACAGGCGGTAGGGGTCGAACCTACAAATCACGATTTTGGAGATCGCTTACCACACCTCATGGGCGCCTATATTGCGGAGAGCAAGAGAATTGAACTCTTACCGCTGTTACACGGACTTGTTTAGCAAACAAGCGCAACAAACCATTATTTGCCTACTCTCCAATGTGGGCAAGGAGAGATTCGAACTCCCATAGCCAAAGGCGACAGATTTACAGTCTGCTGATTTCAGCCCACTTACCATCTTACCCATTTGCGGAAGAAGTGGGATTCGAACCCACACCTCACCCGAAGGAGGTTTCTGTTTTCAAGACAGTTGCCGCTACCCCGTTTTCTTTCGGCTAATCCTTCCATTAGTACCAAGGGCGAGATTCGAACCCGCACTCACTTGTTCCTAAGACAAGCTGCGCTACCAGTTAGCATACCTTGGCATTTGTGCGGCGAGTGAGAATCGAACTCCATCTGCTGGTTGGAAGCCAGCCGCTTTCACACAGTAAGCTACACCTCGTATTAGTGGAGCTACAGGTAATCGAAACCTGATCTATAGCTTGCAAAACTATCGTTCTATCCATTGAACTACAGCCCCATGCGGTTTGTGGGAGATTTGAACTCCTACCCCCTGCCTGACAAACAGGTACGCTACCATTACGCCACACAAACCATTTGAACGCCCACTAAGAATCGAACTCAGACCTTGAGGGTAGAAACCCCACGTTCTCTCCGTTAAACTATGGGCGCATTGCGGGAGAGGATGGAATCGCACCAACGTCCACGGGTTAACAGCCCGCCGCTAAACTCCTCAGCTACACTCCCTGGTAGCGCGGATGGGAATTGAACCCACAATCTCAGGGATATGAGCCCTGCGTCTTACCAATCGACATTCACCGCGCGATATTGTAGGCAAGGAAGGACTTGAACCTTCGGCCTTCTCCGTATCAGGGAGCTGCGCTACCGCTGCGCCACTTGCCTATAATAAAAAACCCCCAGACTTCTCTGAGGGTTCATCATTCCTTTATAGTAAAGTCAGAACATGACTCCCCCTCGTATAGGATCACCGTCCTTACGTGTAATGGTCGCCATATTTCTCACTTGCCTTTGCATCATTTCGTTTTTATTCACCACAAAGATAATACAATTTCTTAAATAAACAAAATTTTGTTACCCTGAGAAGAATCGAACTTCTATTTCGAGAGCCAAATTCTCGTGTGATACCATTACACTACAGGGCAATTTTGTAGCCGCAGGGGGCATTGAACCCCCGTCTCTGGAATGAAAACCCAGTGTCCTTGTCCACTAGACGATGCGGCCATTAGGGTGAATATTGGAAGTCGAATCCAAAACACTTGCTCCACAAACAAGCATGTTACCGTTACACTATATTCACCGTGGGCTTGGTGAGGAACGATCTCACATGTCACCAATTACGGTTTCTACTGGTTATGAGCCAGAGCCGATACAAGCCCCTGGTCGGGATGGCAAGATTCGAACTTGCGAGTTCTCCTGCTCCCAAAGCAGGCGGGGTGGCCTGACTCCCCAACATCCCGAAAACAAAAAACCTCCCGAAGGAGGCATTATAAATTAACAATAGAGTAACCCCCTTCCTTACGGATGGTTTATCGGCTGCTCTATATGTATAAAATTAATCATGCCACAAAGATAAATAAAATTATTATTATACCGTCAATATATAAATTGGCTTTTCCTTTACATATGTCAATCTATATGTTAACTTTACTATGAAATGTTTACATATTAAAAAATATTTTATATCTTTGCGGTTGAAATGAGATGGGTACACACTACATACAAACAAAATTTAAGAGAGTTGGAGGGGGCTTCAGGTGTGTGCCCTTATAAAGAGGCAACCGAAGGCTCTCTTTTCTTTTATAACATAGGGAGTTTTAACATGGCCCTTCCGTGGCTGATTTTATCAAGTCAAAATCAAAGGCAGAACACAAAATTAAATCTGGTAGCGATAAAAAAAATCCACGCTATGTCTAACCCTGACAACGTGGGGGTCATGAAAAAAAGCGTCAACGCCAGCCATAACTCGTGTGGGAGATGTCATACAAAGGGCATCGACACTTTTAGTTTTGCGTGGGAAAATATTAGTAACACTCTATTAAGTACAAATATAATACATATTATTTACTTATCCTAATATATTTACTAATATTTATCCAATCGGGTCTTTCCTCCCTCTTGACCCGTAATGGGCTTTGTACGCCCAAATGTTTAAAATAAAGATTCCTAAAGAATAAAGTTTTTAAAGAAATATTTGTTTTTCTCAATAATTTTACTTATGTTTGGTGTAAAATTAGAAATAATGGATTGGAGAGAAGTAAAGAAAAAAATCAAAGGTGTTTTTGTTCAGCCTAAACTTAAGATGTATTTAGGTAGAATAAAATACGGAACACCATATTTTGAACCAATAGGTTTTTGTTCAGCCATTATTTATCTAAGGAAACTAAAACAACGAGATAAACCATTAGAAAAGAGTTATGGGCATAACGGGCATAACAAATATTCTAATTTTCCAATGGTAAGAAGGAGCAAATATTGGGTTATAAATGATTGGTATATTGAAGTTGGATGGCCTGTTGCAGTGGGTTCTACTCGTCTTGGATGGAAAGATAAATTTGAATCACCGAGGTTTGAATGGCCTCCTGCTTTCTATATATTCTTTTTAAATCTACAGTTTTGTTTGTGGTGGGTATCACCAGATGGAGATAATGATTCTTATTATGAAATGATATTGTGGTATTTAGAATATGCCGACAAGGATATTGTAAAGGCAAAAGAAACATGGGGGTGGGTGAACTGCGACACTAAGAAGTCAACATGGAATGATAAATATTTGATAAAATAGCTTATTAATAGACCACATTCTATTTTTTGTACATGTATTCAGTGTGAAGAGAGGGAAAGAAAAAGGATGATTGCCCGCCTTGAAGAAGCCTTACAAGACAAAGAACTTATAATAAGAAAAAAGTTATGAAAAGAATGACAAAGATAGTGGAAGATTTTGTGGTTACTGCCTTCGGGAGAAAACCAGAAACAGAAGAAGAAATTAATTGTTTTCTTGATATCCTAAATCTTGTTCAATACGAATTGGAACTCCAAAAAGAAAAACTAAAGAGGGATGAATGAAATGGATGCAAAAACAATAATATTAGCAATTTTGGTTATTTTGTGGGGCATTGTGTTTTTGGGTTTTGGTTTCACATTTATTATGGCTCTTATATATAGAAAGGACTATTGGATAAAAGAAACTTGGATCGAAATACGTCTTTATTGTTTAATGGGGATGGTATGTCTTGCTGGCGGAATGATGATAATAAAAATTATAGATACAATATGAAACTCAGTGATTACTCACCAGAAGGATTATATGATTATGATTATCGTCTCTATCAGGAGGCTCTTGAAGTGAGAAAAGACTGTAATAAGTGGAGTTATATGAGATATCTTGGTTCTCTGGTTATAGATAAAGAGCTCTCAGACCTATTAACCTCTGAGAGTGATAAGATGAGACACACACTTGAGTTTTATGAAAATATAGAGGAGGAATAAATTATGACAGTATTGGAATTAATTAATGCATTATCAATATATGATACCTCAAAAGAAGTATTATTTATGCGAGAACGCAATAATGATGATATAACTTATGCAGACGAAATACATAAAGTACAGCAAAGAACATTAATTAGAAATGATTTTGAAAGCAGCGAATTTACAGCAGTGATTCTTTTGCACAAAATCCCAAACAAAGAAAAACTTAAATAATGGAAAACAATGAACTGGAAAGAAAATTGGCGACAAATAGAAAATAAATATCAAAAGGCATATGCTTTATGGATGCAATTTGATTCACCAGAAGCAAAAATATGTGTTACTTATCGTGACCTCTATGATTTCTTTGATAAGCAGGGAATATATGTAGCTATTACTACACTATTAAAGCCTCATACCGATGATAGCACAAGGTTTTTTGAATGGGATATAGATATAGAATATGAAACTTTTATGGATTATGAACTATACAATACTCGTCAAGAGGCTGAAGAAGCAGCTTTTTTGCAAGCATTTGAAATATTAGAAGAAAAACTTAAATAATGGAAAACAATGATTCAGATATTGGCGGATTTATAATTTTACTGGTTATTGGAATTATTATAGCATTAATATGCATGTGAAAATTAAATAGAAATCATGAAAAAATGCCCTGATTGTAACGGAACTGGTAAGGACGGACATGATAGATGTGTTCCTCCTAATTGGTATGTTTGTGATAGATGTAATGGAACTGGTAAAATAGGAACTATAAAAATATATGCTTTTATGTATAATCCAATGATTGAGGAAAGCGTATGGGCTACTATGAGTTTACATGAAACCCGAAAGGGTGCTGAAAAGGCCATGAAATTACATAAATCTATGAAAAAGAAGGAATGGAAGAGACATGATGAATGGCAACGTAAGGAATATGGGGAGGATTATAAATTATTAAAAACAGGGAGTGAATTTGGAAGATGGGAAGATTGGTGTATTAAAGAAGTTGAAGTATTAGAATAAAAACTTAAATAAGACAACTCGTTAATTAAGAAATATAGAGAAAAATTAAATAAATCATGAATATACCATCAGACATGAAAGATGAATTAGGGATAAGGGACAGGAGATTTGGTCTTTTGTTTTGGATTGTGGTGGTAGCGATAATAATAACAATAATATGCCTGTAAAGATATACGCATATGGAGAACATCTTGACAGAGGAGTATATGTGTGGTATTTTCCTGTTTTAGGGCTTTATGGACTGTTTTGCGGGACTATTACCCATCACAGGTGGTTTATATCCCGAAAACTGAGATCGTGCTTCAGAGACGCTGTATCACGTTCAAAAAAGGAAGGAATACAACTCCCTGAAGAGATAACAGAGAAAACTAAAATAATAAAGAAAGTATTATGACAACAGTAGAAGTAATATCGTTTAGCCTGATAGCAGTATTTGTTTTCCTTGGTATTGTGCTAAGCATATTCCCCCGCAACCGTCAGAAGCAGGAATATCCTAAATACAAGCAAAGCGGGAGGAAATACCTACCAAGGAAAAGACATTATGTAAAGAGGGAGGAGAAATGAAAACATCAATAATAGACATAGGATTACTGATAATAGGAGTGGTATTTGGAATAACATTCCTTGTTAGTGGTAATCCGACAGCAGGGGGCTTTCTTATCTTCTTTAGTGTCAATATAGTGTTTAACATGACACAAAAGAAGGTTGTAAGAAAAAGGGAGCAGATGTGGCAAGAATTCCTTGAGAAGACCAACATATCACATATATGGGAACAATTTAAAGAAAACTATAAATAAAGAGAAAACATGAAAAGAGAACTGGGATATTATTGGGTAAAATATAATGGGGAATGGATTATAGTAGAAGGATATTATTATCCCTACGGCAATGATTTCCGCAATGTCATTGCGGCACGGAAACAGGCAATAGCGAAAGCAGAAAAACAAGGCCGGATAATTCGATCATCAGGATATAAAGAATAAGAACATGAAAAGAGAAGAAGGATATTATTGGGTAAAATATGAGGGTAAATGGAGAATTGGTAAATATTCTCCCGGAGATGAAATGTTTATAGAATCATGGGATTTAGTAGGGAGTTTTGAACTATTTAAAGATTCGGATTTTGAAGAAATAGATGAAGAAATAATAGTTGGATTAAGAGATGGTGAAAAACATTTATTCTCCATGAATTATAATTAAAACAACTCAACAGAATAAGCCAAACAAGAAACAACCATGAGAAACATATTCAAGAAGAAGAAGTTTTATTGGACAATAGACACAACAAAACTCCCTGAAGGGATAAAGGTCGAAGATATAGAGAAAAGCAGGAGATTACTAAGAAAGTATGGAGAAAAAGTAAAATGGGATTAAAAGAAACAAAAAACCAAAAATTATGATATGTATTAAACACGATTATGAAATAATCAAAGACTACACTCTGGAAAGTCCAATAATAGAACTATTCAAGAAAGGTAATTTTGAAGTAGAGGGAATACCAATATCAGCATTTACAAGGAAACTTATTATAGTGTATAAATGCAAGAAGTGTAACAAGATAAAAGAAAGCATTATTTCAAATACAAGATAACCATGACATTTAAAACCAACACTATATTATATCAGGATAAACTAAAGCGGGAATTATGAAAGCAACAACAAGATATATTTGCCCTATTTGTAAAAAAGAGGTGAAATATGATGGATGGGAAGATTATATCAAGGTGTTTGGGGAAGATATTTTATTATATCACTATGGGTGTTTTGTATGTGGGGGGGAAGACCCTTTTAATATGGCAGAACAAGAACCCCCTGAACAGAACCCTTTAACATATAAACCAAAGTAATAAAGAATGACCAAAAAGGAAGCAATATTCATAGCTAAAGAGAAAGCAAGGTACGAAGGATATATAACGCATCTCTTAGTGTTAGAGATATATGATGATGACGAAGAAATACCCGAGGAAATATTCGATCTTGTTTGCCATAAGCCCACGCCGACCAAGCCTATAATAATGTTCTCAGGGGAAATGGGAATAAAAATGATTGAACAGGCATGTGAGGATTATATACGAGTCATGACAATAGAGGAAATAAAAGAGAATATTAAAAATAATCCTATAAATTAAAAGTAATAAAGAATGGATAAAATATATATAAAGAAAAGCAATACAGCCGATACAAGAACATGTGATTGGTCTCAAGTAAGTAAAGAGGAATTGCTCATGTCCTCCATTAGCCATATCAATGATGTGCAAAAAGGAATGGGTTTCTTTATAAAAAAGATGTTTGATATAGCTGTGAATCATGATCACACAAAAATATCACACATAGATGATTTTTATGAAGACTTTAAGACAGGATTTAAAAGAACCATATGGTGGGAAATGCACATGAATATAGAAAGACATCACTTCAATAAACCAAAATATATCCAAGACGATGTTAATCTGCTAGATATTATTGAAATGATTACAGACGGGGTAATGGCAGGTATGGCCAGAAGCGGAGAATATAGGCACGAAGAAATACCAGATAAACTACTGAGAAAAGCTTTTAATAATACAATAACTATGTTGTTAAATAATACCTATGTTAAATAGCAAAAGGAAATATTATGAAAATAAAAGTCAGTGAAGACAGAGTGAAACTAATCCCGGAAAACGTAAACGAAATATACGAGATTGGTGCATTCATGGAGCGAATAAGAACCCTGATGAGAAAACACAACTCAAAAGAAACAATATCAACAGAATATTCTTGTGATGATAAAGGTAACGTAGATAAACTAGAATGTACAAGCATCCCATTGGTATTCTTTATTGAATATATAATCAAATCAGTAATAAATTAGAAATTATGAAAAGAAAATTAAAAAAAGGAGATAAAGTAATTGTTAATGATATTGGATTAACCATGCTTTATAATACCATGAAACAGATCGACCCTGACACAAAACCTAACAACCAAGGATATGTTGAGGAAATTTATGATGATGGAACCATTCTTGTGAGTTTTCCAATCGGAGATGAAGATATTAATAAACATTCTCAGGTGGCGCCTTATCCAGCCAATCAGGTTATACTTAAAGATTGGTAAGTACTTCAGTTCGTAGACGGACAGACAGACCAAGTCACCCTCCATATAAAGGGGCACACCAACACACGACCAAAACCGATTCAGCGAAGCCCACCCCCTTCGATCTTTAAACACTTTCTAAACTTGTTTTAAAGCGTTCTGGGCAATTATCTCCCTGAATGGCATAATACATTATACAACATCATATAAATAGGCTGTATACCATTGTAGGGCTATCAGAAACGAAAACAACAATCATTGAGGGGCCTATGTTTATTAAGACTAAATACATATTACAGGTATAAGACAAAATAAATGTAATATTACTTGCATTGTATTGTTGTATTGTATATATTTGATCTATGTTTAACTAATACATAAGATAATGAAAACCTACAATGAAAACATGAGATTAGCAGACTTTGACGCATGGCAAGGAGCAAAGGACACAAAAGAGACTATTTTAAATGAACATAAGGGGGAAGAGTTTGATAGCCTTATTGAAGAACTTTATCCAGATGGATTAAGTGAAACACAGCTAAATGATATACTTTGGTTCGAGTCGGATTGGTTATATGAAAATCTGGGTATATCAGAGGAGTAATTAAGACCTTTTAAAATAGTTGTCTCCACGTACTGTAACCTTGAGACTAACTAACTGAAAACAAAGATATTGAAAAATAGAGTTTTTAACTAATAATTACAGCTATGAACAAAGAAAAATTTTATCACTTGCCCCTGAACTTACAACAGGGGATAATACACACAAACGGGAACTATGTTAATACTGTTTGTGCGTTTTACCAGAAACATAGAAAGTTGGTTGTAATAAGACCAGAATACAGAGACGATACAAGAACAATTCTTGATCTGATTGATAATTACATGGATGTTTCAACCATTGTTTTAAAGTATGGTGATGGATTCGGAATAGATACGTGGGATAAGATAACAGAACAAGATTTTTAACTAAAAACAAGCACAATGAAAACAAAAACCATCTTGAAAGGAATAACAACACTATACACAATTATAGTGCTTACAGGAATGATACTATTATTAATCGGTTTAATATTTTAAGACTATGAAAACAATAGACGTAAACGCCAAAGAATGGTTTGACAAAGTTAATGGCAATTCGTATTTCTCTATGAATATAACCATTGATTATGGAATGAAAACAGAACAATCCTTTTATGTTCCCATGCAATACGGTTACGGGGATCATTACAGGTATGAAGCCTTTAGGGAACTTCAAGAACGTGGCATAATACCCGGACAAGACAAAGTATCTTCTTATTGGCAATATTACAGAGACAACAATATTATTGCCCGGCACTACAAACAGGAGAAATGCCTGAAAAGGGAGTTATAGTTAGTTAAACATTGTATCAGACTTAAGGAGGGTTTATTCCCTCCTTTTTTTGTGGGTTTTAAGAGGTTCTGCTGCATTATCTTTGTGTTGGCAGGGTATTATGCCAGCCAGATACATTAACCCCTTAGAATATGATTGTTTTTGTTATCTTTGTGGTGTATTTATTATGGTTTGCGATGCAAACTAAATGAGAAGACAAAGGAATATATATAATGACCACAGAGAAAACCACCCTAAACAGATTAATTACAATAAGCCAATATTATCTATTCTCAAGGGAACTCAGGAAATTAAACAATCTTAATATCCATCATATAAATATACTTATTAGTCTTTACTTATTACAAGAAGTTAAAAAGGATAATGATATTACATTGCATAATATAGTTTTGGTTTTTGGTTATCTTAGTTATAACCAGCTAAAGAAAATAATAGTTAACCTTATACCTGTTTATGTTCTATATAGAGATGATAAGTATTATAGTCTTTCTTTGCAGGGTATTGATCTCGTCAGGGATATTCTTTCCGGTTACGATTCTGTATTCAGGGCTTTCATGGAGAAACACAAATTCAATGAGTTATTTTAATTTAGTCTCATTATAAATAACACTTCCATTTAAAAATAAATCACAATTTACTTGACTTGTATTGTTTTATTGCTTTACTTTGTTTTGATGTTTAACCAAATAATTTATAGTTATGAAAAATTTTGCAGTTTACAGTAACGGTAATTCAGAGTATATGAAAGACAGTCATGGCAATGTGTATAAATTCATTTGCGGGAAAGATGACACAACAACAAAAAATAATTATTTGCGTCTTGTTGGCAGTGTTAGCCCCTGTTTACTGCCTGATGATTTTGATAGTATATTTTATGATGGGTTTGCCCCTGTTGTGGGAGAAGTTCACAGAGTAAATAATAATTTATTTGTTTGGGAGTGTTAAAAGCAATTATTATGAAAGAGTTTGAGACAATAGAGTTTAAAAGAAAAAATTTTGATGTGAGGGCTAAATTAATAGGCTTTTTTAAGAAAAATAAGGTTCGCTCTTCTTACTGGCCTATGTATAAGATAGTAGATGAACTATTATATAATTATGATATAAAAATTAAAGACAATGAAAAAGCTATTTAAAATACTATTATTCCTTTATATTGTTATTAGCTGTATTTATGTTATTGTTTTTAGCCTTTAGAAGTATTTGTTTATGCCTGTTAAAGTGGTTCACCCTAAAAGAATGACGGGTTCAGGTTCGATCCCTGATACAGGCTCTAAGTTTAACCAAAATTATATTATTATGAAAACTATTAAAGAAGATTTAATTGAGTGGCTCAATCCTGAAGATCATGGCTATGATAGCGAAGAACAGCAACTTTCAGACCTTTTACGGTGCGGTTGTGTTTCGGGCATGGTATCACACCTTATTTATCATTCCGATACCCTGCAATACTATAAAGACCATAGGGAAGAAATTAACGCCTTACTTCAGGAAGGTATGTTTAATACTGGCTTAGGTTTGGCTGAAATGTTTGGCGACAAGTGGGATGGAGAAGACCCGCTTACCCTTGATACAAACAACCAAAACTTTTTGGCATGGTATGGGTTTGAGGAAACAGCGTATAATTATGCTAATGAAAAAGGGTATGATATTTAATATTCTCCCTTACCCCTGTTAATGGGTTTTTATTGACAGAGGGTTTTTACCATTAAGAGAAATATTTAACCAAATATTTAGAAATTATGAAAACTTTAACACAAAAAGGACAAAGGATAATTGATAATATTTTTGATCTTATGCTTGAAACTCCGTTTTTAGATCAAGCTAAAAAAGAATTGTATGAGATATCACGCATTAACTATAATGATCAAACTTAATGACTGAATTATCGGCCTTAACTATAATACCCCCTGAAAGAATAACAATTATTTAGAAAGACTATAAATAAGCAATAACATTTGGATAATTGAAACTTTTTACAGATATTTACAGGACTAAACCAAAACCAATGACAATAATTAATCTAAAAACCAAAACAATAAAACAAGTCAGTCAAAGGTATATTGACCTGTGCGAAGAAGCATACATCAATCCAACTGATGCCGTGCAGAAGAAACTAACCGGAGAAGACCTGTTGTTATTCATAAACAAGGGTGAAGAAGAACCAATATTAGAACAATGATAATACTGCATTTCTCTCATACAGATAATGACAATTCCTATTTCTTGTTTGATAGCAGAGGCCAGCTTGAGGAATACCTTGAGGAGAATTATGATGAAGTAGTATTTTATAATGAAGACAGGATCGTATTTATGACTTTTGATGAAATGAGGCTTTATGCAGAAATAATACAACCAATAGAAATAATAAAAACAGAGAAACCATGAAAGCAAAACATACCCCCGGAAAATGGATTATGAATATAACAAATAAGGCTATTGAGTTAAATCCCGGTTATTATACAGTTGCAAAACAGGATGGAACAATCATTGCTCTTTGCCCTTTAAACCCAGAATTAACTGAATTAACTGAAGAAGAGATTTTAGAGAGGGAAGCAAATTATAAACTAATAGCAGCCGCCCCTAATATGCTCAAAGCATTAACAGAAGTCAGGAGGCATGGATTAATTGAAAAAGACGGTTACGAAACAATCGTAAAGGAAGTTAATGAAGCAATTAAAAAAGCAATAGGACAATGAGACTAAATAAAATAATGCCAACGGTTTTTGCATACGTATTTCTTGTAATAGCAATAATAGGCTTCTTTTTAAACTGGGAAATAAAATATAGGTTTTTCTTTGCAGGAGGAACCCTTTTCTTTTTAGGTGTACGTTGGATAATAGAAGCCATTGAAAATATTAATATAGATGACAAATGAATGACTTTAAAGATTTCTTTAAAACAGCACTCATTGGTATTGCTGGACTTGCAGGGATGTTGACAATAATATACCTGGCAGACGGAATACCTGAATGGAAATACAGTCTTGCAATAACATTTGTTTTTGCAGTATTATATAAAAGAATAAACAAAACTAATGAGGAGGAATAATGAACAATAGAACACTAAAAGAATCGGCAGAATTAGTACATAAGACTATTTCTGAGATAAGGAAAGAGATAGGACACAAAAGACCCTCTTATTCAAGAATAGATTGGGTAATAGAGAATGTATGCAAGAAACATAATGTTTCAGAAGAACATATCCGTACAGTAGGGGGATGGAAGAAAAGGATTACCAAATAATGAAAGAATCATTTACCAAACAAACGAAATTCGAGACACAGGCTAATATTATGAGGTTTATTGAACTGTTTGGGGAGAAAGACGGAATGAGGTTATGGAATGAGTACAAAGGGAGATGTAATTTCTCTCCGTTGAGGATATGGCGTTCTATGGATGAAAAAGAAAAAGAGATATTTGAGAACCATATTTGTTCGCTGTAAGCTGTTTTTAAGAGGGAAGGGGGGAACTGATTATATTCCCCCTTTTTTCATTATCTTTGCCCAAAATACCCTATGGGCGATACAAACTATTCTCTTAATATTGATAATCTCCTTGAGTACCTGAGTTATGCGGCAGCAACAGGCCAATACCTCCATAATCGTTTGGGGATAGAGGATGGCAGGGCGGAAAAGGTTTCGCTAACCGCATATAACATTGTCTGGGATAAAATAGAGGAGGGAGAAGAGTTTAATACCATACAAACAATTATCAAACTTCTTAAAGCAGCAAAAGAAAATAATTACAATGATACAGAGATCACCTTTTATCTTTATTGCGGCTTCAGCGAGATAGATGCTTTTGTAAACCCTGACAGGGATAATGATGGTAAGCCCCCAAAACACAGGGAAGATAATCTTTTCTTAAATTAAATTTGGAAATATAAGATATTTTGCTTATGTTTGCCAAAGCAAACCACGATAATCATGGCTAAAAGGTGTAAAGCAGAAGGATGTTTTAATGTGGTATTCAATAATAGATACGGATACTGCCGGAGACACCTATACCTAAGCGAGGAGTACCGTAAGAAGGTTATAGAGCAACGATCACAACAAAAGGTATACAGGATACCCAAAGTGAGTAAAAAGAGGCAGGAGGAGCTTAAATCGTATTCACAGATTGATTTATTTAATGAGATGTGGGATGAGATGCAAAAGCCAAGAATATGTCCTGTAAGCAATAAAGAATTAGACAGATTTGAGGGAACAGATAATTGGCATTGGTGTTTCGCCCATATTTTACCAAAGGGGAAATACCCCGAGCTAAAACTAAAGAAGGAGAATATAATAGTGGTTTACCCAAAAGTACACACTCTATATGACCAAGGGACACAAAGGCAAAGAAACCTTTATCCTTTATGGAACTGGGATGTACTTTACCTGAAAAGAGAAGAACTACTTAATAAATATGGAAGATGATTACAGATAAAAGAATAGTAGCTCTCAGGTGTGAGAAAGAGATAAGAAAAGACAGCGAAGGGGAATACACCAAAGAAAAAACATTTGTTGTAGGAGAGGCAAAACTAACACCCCACCCAAAGGGACACCGTTCACGCATTACACGCATAGGAAAACAATATGATGAGGATTTTAAGATGGGATATTTTAGGGTTGAATACGAGAACGAAGAAACAGAAGATTTATATGTAGTGCCACCATTTGCTGTGGGCTATGAGAAAGTAGAAGATAAAAAGAAAAAAGATGGAGAGAAACATAATTAATATTGAACCTGAAGATATAGGCAGGTGGGAGATACCCTCTAATTGCAATCATGTAATTGTGGAGATTACAGAAGCCACAAAAGACAAAAGGACTAAAGGGGGAATCTATCTGGGGTTTGATGATGATGTTACACATGCAGAGGGTGACAGATCACACGAAGCAGAGGTGGCTGAGGTGTGGGGATATGTTGCAGCCGTACCAAGAGGACTATATTTCGACAAGAGAGACCCATTCAGTATGCCATGGGACACAGAAGTAGAGGTACAGGCGGGGGACAAAGTATGGTTTAACTATTTTGCCAGTGTAAACTGTAATGTTATGGTGTGCGGGGACAGGAGGTTCTTTGTTATACCCTATAATGAATTAACCGTTGCGAAAAGAGGAAAAAGGATAATAACCCTTAACGGATATTGCCTTTGTGAGGCTATTAGAAAGGATTACAGCAACGATCTTGCTAAAGGGGTGGTAGAACACTACGAGAGGGATAAAGTCGTCATACGGCATCTGGGATGCCCCAATAAGGCTTATTTCTCAGGGTCTATTGATATGAAGACATATTACAGTGACAGCATAGACATTAAAGAGGGTGATACTGTCCTGCTACGCAAGGGTCTCCCCCTTGTTAAATTGGAGAACCTTGATATTATAGCTACCTTCAGCGATAAATCCCTTTATGTTATCCAAAGGAGATATATGAATATGGTTTTAGAAACTAATAAACAAACATCATGAAAACAGCAGAAGAATTAGACAAAACAAAAGTGTATAAAAGCCCATCAATGGAAATTATATCTGCTTATGTAAATGGTGAATGGAAACAATTTTATAGATCAGATATAGTTGATTCCATTTGTGAACAAAAGCTGGCAGAGATGCCGAGTAAAAAAGATAAGAATGAGTATCTAAGGAATCAGGAATTAGCCGATAAATATGATAAAGCATTGTTTGATCTTGGATTTAATTCTTGTTTTGACTGGCTCAAATCCCTCACAGAGTCCAAGCAGAAAGATACAAACCAATAAACAATAGAGATATGTGGGCAGCAGAAGCAAAAGCAAAAAGGAATATTCCCATCGGCAAAGATGTAATTCCAAAAGATTCAATAATTACAATCACAAAGGGGATTGAGTCTGATTATATTCTTTGGCACAGTAAGTTCTTATGGACACTTAATAAAAGATATGTTAAAGATATAAAAGTTATTAATAACCAATAAACAATAAAGCTATGAAAGTAAAAGAACTTATCAATCAATTAAAAAGATATGATCCTGAAAAGGAGGTTTATTTCATGAAAGAACGACCAAATGATGATATAATTCAGGCTGATGAAATACATGAAATTGAACAAAGAATATTAACAAGAAATGATTTTGAATCATCAGAATTTACAGCAATTATTTTGCTTCATGAATTACCATACAATCCATATCTCCTTTCAGGCAATGAATTAAAGGAGACAGAAGATAAACGTAAATTAGTATAATAAATAAAACCATGAGTGAACAAAATATTATGACACAAATAAAAGATAAATACAGAGAAGAAACCAACAAAGATATTTATCATGAAAACCCACAAGATGCAGGGGTGTGGTGTTACACAACTGAATATGTAAAATGGCTTGAACAACATGTAGATGTTAGTTGTTTGTTATGTGTAAGGGGAATAACACAAAAAATGTTAGATACTGAAAACTATGTTAAGAAATACATAGAAGATTATGGAAAACCACCAACTTACAGGCAAGTTGCAAAGGATTTTAATATAGCCGTCTGTGCTGCTTATGCAAGATTAAGGAATTGTAGGGAATTAATGAAGCGTAGGCAATAACACCTAACTCGTTTATATAATTAACAAAAGTGACTTTATACTTTGGAATACGATATATTAACCACTAAACAATAAAGATATGAAAGAGATATTATTTGATTTGAGATTAAATTATAAAGAACTTAAAGATGCAAAACAATGGAAGAAATTGCCTAAAATGAAAAAATATAATAAATAAAGACCATGAGTGAACGAAAGACAATTTTAATACCAATCAAGGCGAGTGAGGAATTGCCAAAGGAAGAGGGGGTTTATTTTGTGGATATGATAATAGATAATCCACAAATGATTGGTTTTGATACATGGCGATATATTCCACGAATTGATGATGGGGCATGGATGGAAAATATAAGATATTGGTACAAACCAATATCAGAAGATGAATATAAGAAAGAAATAATAATAGATTTGTTAAATAATCATTTAGATACTTGGGAATATGCAAATTGTGGAAACGTTGAAGAAGTTGCACAAGAATATATCAATCACATCAAATCCAAACTAACAGAGAAATGAAGAAATATAAGATAAAACAACCAAAATATTGTAGAGATCAGATTGTAGAATTTAAGCATCATAATGGTAATACAATGATTGGAAAAATTGTTTATCTGGAAACCCACTATAGTCATCGCGAAAGAGAATCTTATCATATTTATTGTATTCACAAAGAGGGCAATAAAATTAGTTGGTGGATTGGTGAGCAAAATATTTTAATGAGTATTTAACAGAAACAGAGAAATGAGAATAATAAAACATAAAATTGTGGATGTTTATTATAATAAAAAAGAGGAAAAAAAGGCTAAAAATTATGGTAAACATCTTTTATCCGCAGGATATACACTTGAACATGAAGATGATGGAAATGGAGAATATGAATATTGCGATCAATATTATAGTAAACCTATTTTAACAGAGAAAGGAGAATGAGATGAAAGATATAGCAGGAGAACTAAGGGCAAAAGAGAGACGTGAGTCCCTAAAGGAGGATATTCGTGACTATGTAAAGAGAATAATATACACTAAAAGCAAAAACTATCATGGCAGAAAAGTACACAGGGATTAAGATGACATATAATGAAACATTTAGAAAGTTTAATTAAATCATAAGAAAAACATGGAGACAAAGAAAAGTAAAGTAACAGAAAAGAAAGTAGCATTTACCAAAGAGGAGATAGACCCCGAAACGGGGATACCAACACAGGTAGCCTCAAAAGACAACTATGGGAATATATCCTTTAACGTGGCTTTTGAGAACGGTGACAAAGGACTATGGAAAGTACAGAAGAACTTTGATTATTTCAAAGAAGGCCAGGAGGCCGAATATACCATTGAAAAGAAAACAAGTAGCAAAGGGAATGAATACTTTGTTATAGGCATTCCCAAGCAGGATAAATCTTACAGCGGCGGCAAGCAAGGGTGGCAGCCCAAGAGGTTGGCTGATTATAAAGCCGATGTTGTTTCTTTTGGTTTCGGGTCTGCCGCAAAAGTATTTAAAGAGCTTGCGGTAGCCGATAAGTTACCACACGTAGATGGAAAGCCAGTAACCCTTGGGGATTTAGGCAAAGGTGTTGTTAAGACAATGTGGAAACTGTTAGACGAAATAGAAGGGCTTGAATAGATTTGAACCAAGGTGGTATGGGGGATTTCCTGAGAGATTTAAATTGGTTTCAGAAGAATTATATAATAAAAACTAAAGAAGGAGAACAAATTATGAAAAAATTTAAAAAGGAAAGAAAAGCACTTAAAAAGTGGATTTATGACAACTCGAATAGCGGACAAAGTAATGGTGAAGGAGGCGGCAGTATAACTTTATCTTTGTCAGTGAACCAAATTATAGATAAGGCTATTCTGTTAATAGGGAAGGCTGTAGTTATGGATTATAGCCTTGTATTATCAGAGAGGGCAGATGAACTGCATCCCTGCCTAAGAGATCATGGGGCACATGCAACAATGTGTGACGCACTAAATAAAATAAGGAGTGAGTTTATTGATGATATACAAGCTATATAAAAATGGATGTTGATAATTTAACAAAACACATATCTTCGTCAAGGATGAAGAAAGAAAGAATACCTTCAATATATAAATATGTGGGAGGGTATATAGTTGGTGGGCTTATTGTGTGGCAGGCATATATTCCGATGTATAGATGGAGCAAACATTACACAAAGGAAAGAGATGCGGCGTTAGGGGTGGATATGAAGCTAATATATAACAATCGTAATCCTATTAATATATTAACACCTTGTAAGACAAATGGTGGGGATAGACGAGGTGCCAATTAAGACACTATGGTAAAGGGGGATATTTATGTTAAACTGATAAGGTTCTTTCATGGCCCCTTTATTACGGCTATTATTAAAGGCATAGATGTAGAAGATACAGAAGAAAACAGAAATGAGGTGAAGCGAATAATTAAAAATGGTTTTAATATAGAACACATGGATGATTTGGCGGGGATAGAAATAGGAGAAGTAATAGTTGAGGTTGCAATGAAAATGGCTATTGAGATGGGTATTATGTTGCCTTATCCCGGAGAGCCTGAAAATATAGAAGAGCTTAGTATGGGTGAGTTTCTGGCATTAAAAAAATAGTGTTACCTTTGTGTTCCCTTTCAATAAATAATGTTTAACTTATTAACACAATCAATTAAATGACAGACAACTACGCCCAAAACAGAATCAAAGAAATCTATGATGCTTATGAACAAAACGGAAGAACAAAAGACTACACGATTACGATGGAACCTATTAACGGTAATGGTGATATCCGAGTGGAACTACTCAAGCCAAGGGTAAAAATAAAAAGGGAAATTGTAATTAAGAAAGGAGATGATTTAACCTTTATTCAACGAGAGGGAATACTTCTCGGGGATTAAAACAAAAAGAGAAACCACCATGAAAAGAGAATTTATACTTAACAAGGTATTGTCTAAGCCCAAACGGGTTGATTACACAGAAGGAGCATTTGAGCTACAC
>Ga0315547_1000947_pt1 | contig 24996 bp, 21 predicted proteins | sample SalMarSW160240MG_2_FD_202542 | JGI IMG/M metagenome (GOLD analysis project Ga0315547, IMG submission 202542) | Salt marsh sediment microbial communities from the Plum Island Ecosystem LTER, Massachusetts, United States - Salt Marsh Sediment SW1601-240 ...
GGTAAAACCACCAACTGGAGAGCCGGATGCGAGAGAACCGCAAGTCCGGTTCGGAGGGAGGAGCGATACAAACCAATGTATCGTTCCTACCCCTATCGGTGGATAGATCTTTAACGTCAGGCGTCTGCCTGCCGTCGTATTCTGACAGGCAGGCAGGAATGACGGTGCATACTGACAATTGGAATCCTCAATCTATGGAAGAGAGCCTTAACTTGGCGGTTATGAGGGGCAAGGGCGAGGCATAGCAACAATCTTCCCTCTGCACCGCGGGACCATGCGACCACAGGCTTCTGAATCGATAAAGATCCTGCTTACCAGCTTACTACAAAGCCGAGCTCCAGTTCATCCCAGCCATAGACGTTGACTGCCATGCCGAATGTTAGGTGAATGCACGATGATATGGGAATGACGAGGTCCATATCGGTTTTCACCCAACCAAACAGGGTGTTCTCATCAGCGTCGTAGTAGGCTACCCCATAGTTTACGTCGTCGTCCTCGCAGTAGGGTTTAGCCGAGCCAGAGACGGTTGGTGGCGTGGCCTTCGCCGGGGTGTTTGTTGTGTTGTAGGCGTAGGAGTTTCCGTCCTCATCTTTGTACCAGAACCAGAAACTGTCCGCAATCAGGGTCTTTCGATCACCAAAGTAGGTGTTAACCTCCCACTTGTAGCCCCCGCCGCAGCAACCCTCAGCGCTGGTCTCGATGGTGAACATCTCCCAGATGTCGTAGTACTCCTCCGGGTAGCAAACCTCGGTGTAGTAGCCCACGCCGGTCGTCCAGTCGAACTCCTCTTTGGCAAAGTTCTTGTCGGGGATGAAGAACCCGTAGGTAGTACGCGAGTTAACATCCGCTGCCAGGTAGTAACCCGATGGACCAAGCACGGGGTTGAACGAGGTAGCGCTGCTGAACGTAAGTCCGTTCCAGTTGTAGGACGTGCTGATGCCGTTGAAGATTAACCCATTCAGGGAGGCAGCGGTAGCATCCCAGTCCAGGTCTAGATGAATGGTGATACACCCTGTGTCGCCGAGACATAGGACTGGCTCCAGGAAGATCTCCTGCTCAGTTGTGGTGAACGTGATTAGCGTATCAAGGCTGAGAAACGAGAAGACCTTGATATCAGTCACGAGGATCTTGAACCAGTCGAACCCCTCACAGGTCATGTTCAATCCCACGCTAAATTCAGCACAGCCCAGGCTCATTCCCTCCAGGGTGATGAACTCACGCGTAAATGTGGCATCCCAGGTCTCCCCAGTCACCCTGGGCAGGTAGTAGGAGCCCCCCAACTTGAACGTGTCTTTGATGTAGGTCTTGGCATAGGCCAAAGTCATCAGCTCGTTGTAGGAGTACTCCTCCAGGTTGAAGTACGTATGACTGGTGATCAGCATATCACCGGCTGTTCCGCTCAAGGTCAACTTCGATCCCGCTCCATACCGGGGGAGGCAGGCCGAAGCCGTGTACGAGCCGGTTTGTGTGACCACGTTTTCCCAATCATCGTAAGGGTCTCCGTAGACCCATTTCCCGGTAACGGTCTTAGTCTCAAAGTCGTTCCCTTTGAGGTAGAACAACCACTCGAAATTCATCCCAAGCAGGGAGACCTGTGCATTTGCCTTCAGAGAGCTAAATGCTGACTGTGTATAGGTGATGGTCTCATCGAGCTGTGCACAGTTCCAAATTAAATCACTCCACGTTGCTGGGGTACCGGTACTCGACACGCTGGCCACAGACTGAGTCTGGTAAGACTCGCCGCTGGCAAGTGCGTAGGTCGCGCTCTTAGTGATCATCGGGTCGAATTGCAGTGTTGAGTCAATCGTGAACGCGTCTAGTTTTCCCGAGGCGGTGAACTTCTGTAGACCAAATCCGCTCAAATTGAACACCGACTCCGATCCCAACACCCAGCTATCGAGTGTATAATCCATCGTCAGTGTCGAGCTGATGTCCTCCAGAAAACCTTTGAACACTGAACCAGATGGATCAAAGTCAATTATGGTTTCCCATTTTCCGCAGAGAGAGGTAGCTGTTACTCCCCACGTCAATGTCAATAGCAGTACCGCTGTGACAAAGCAGGCACGTGTCACGTTACAACAACCTCCTTCTGTATGAGTAAAGCTTAGGCGCAAGTATGTCCCTAGAAAAAGGAAAACAAAGACTTACTTCGGTGGAGTTTTGGTGGTACTAAAGTAACCTGTGTCACTCTATCGCGATTGTACCACGCGCCAAGGGCTTGTACCTTGGCCCTACATAACCCAAGTCCATTCATGATCGCCTGCCTGTCGCATCCGCGACGCAGACAGGCACTCCGTGTCCTTCGCGGCAGAGGATTCTACTTATCACTCACAAGATCCTCGGTTTGTTAATTCCTAATCCTTGTCTTGTAGATGGAATCACGCGTTTATGTAGCCGTTGTCTTGAAACCAGTTCACCGCTTTCTCTAAAGCGGCCTTTGGTTGAGTTTGCGGAAGACCAAGTTCGCGGATTGCTTTTGTGGGATCATAGTACATGTAATGTCGGGACATGCGAATTGTCTCCGGTGTCATGCGAGGGGTTGCCGTTGTGAGGCGGCAAAATGCGGCATTTAGGTAAGAGAGGCCAAGAATAGGAAGATAGGGAAGCTTTACTCGCGGGGCTGGGAGGCCAGTGATTTCGGATAGAGTTTGCAGTAGCTGGCCCATGGTCATGTCCGTTCCGCCCAGGATGTAGCGCTGCCCTATCTTTCCTTGTTCAGCAGCAAGTAGGTGCCCTACCGCGACATCTTCCACATCCACTACATTCATGCCCGTCTCTACATAGGCGGGAAGCTTACGGTTTAAGAAATCAAGGATCGTTTGGCCGGTGGGAGTAGGCTTGATATCGCGAGGGCCTACAGGAAACGACGGGTTGACTATCACCACAGGAAGACCATCGCGAGCATATTCAAGGGCAACTTGTTCCGCATAATACTTGCTCTTCTTATAGTCTCCAACGATCTGTGTAAAATCGACAGGGGTTTCCTCGGTTGTTGGTCTCTTTCCAACCGGTACCGCAAGGGCGGCTACAGAGCTTGTGTAAACAACCCGATCGATTCCAGCTTCCTTTGCTGCTTGCAAAACATTGCGGGTTCCATCGACGTTAATCTTATATAGTAGCGCCCTTTCCCTGACCCAGAACGAGTAAAGTGCTGCGGAATGGAATAGGCGGCTGCAACCTTGCAGTGCAGGGCCCAGGGAGTCAGCGTTGGTGATATCACCATAAGCGACTTCGATATTTAGTCCATCAAGGTTGCACGTGTTAGATTGCTCGCGCACGAGCACACGCACTTGATAGCCCTGTGTTAGTAGTTCCCGTACAATACTTGAGCCGATAAAACCGGTTGCGCCCATTACTAGTACTCGCATAGAACTCCTCTATCATGATTGTAGTTGCGCAAAAGGCAATTCCTTGCTGGATGGGGTACAATAGCCTTGCCACATGAACTGGTGTGACGCACTTCTTCAGAAAATCACTTCTCTATGATCCGATAAACAGTGTTTCCTGAACGGGGGATATTCTCTGGCCACTCTCCCTCTTCCTTTGCGGGGAGTGCTAGCAACAGCCCGACTTCGCTTCCTCCTCCTACTTGTTCCACCGGTCCGTGGTCCACTTCCAAGGACTCTACTGTTTGATCAATCTCGGTGTGCGGTCCCCGAATGCAGATGTGATCACCCAATTTAAGTGTTTCCCCCTGATGAACGAGCACGGCAGCAACGCTGATTTTCCGAAAGAAATCGGTCACTTTCCCAATCTCGATCTCCTCGCCTTTCATTTGACCCTCCTCCTCAGTGATAACTGAGCAATGATTAGGTGGCTTTATGCCGTTCTTCTATTACTATTCATAATAGGTGAGAAGGCCAAACGCAAGCAAATTAGGTTAGTCGCTGTTAGATTGTAGGGGCACGGCATGCCGTGCCCCTACGTACGTTTGATGATGGTGCCAGCTCCTACCAGGCAGTCCTGTAGTTTAGCACCAGTTAGATGGCAGTCACGATCGATCACGCAACCACTGATATTGGAATTCTCGATTCTCCCGCTGCCCAGGATAACTGAAGCATTTACCACCGAGCTTGTTACCTGTACATCTTTCGCCAACCAGCTATCCTGTCCGGAATATCTCTGATTTGCTTCGATATACGAAGCTCGGTCACCGATATCATACCACCCAGTGTTGAACACAAATGGATCGATATTGATTCTCCGATCTGTTAGAAGCCAGCTATTGAAGTACCCAGGGGCGTCTTTACCGCCTTCGGCTTTTCCAAGAAACTCGCCGATCAATGGCAGGATCCTCTCAGGATAGATGTAACATGCTGTGCTTGCCAGGGTCGATCTTGGAGCCTCGGGTTTTTCTTGAAACTCAGCGATCCGGTTCTGCTGAACAATCGCAACTCCGTATCGGCGCTGCACTAGCTTCTTATCTTCGACATCACACAGGGCTATTAATGGGTTGCCGTGGTAGGCATTGACGAAATCCCGTAAGGAGAACTCAAAGATATTATCCCCGCCAATTACCAGAATATCTTCACTAAGCCCCAATCGCTGTATCAGGAATTGAAGTGCTCCTATGGTGCCAAGCTTTTCCTTTTCCGAAGTGGTTTTTTCGATCACAAGTTGCACGTCGCGTTTTGCGTGCTTGCGCCATTCCTTAAACTGATGCTCAAAACGCTTGTTGGTGGAGACAATTGGGCAATCGCGGAATGGATATGTATCAAGCATGAAGTCAATGATTGGTTTTCCTGCTATCGGCAAAAGGGGCTTCGGTCGGTTTACGGTGATCGGATATAGGCGGGTGCCATAGCCACCGGCGAGAATAATTGTTTTCATTGTCGGGTATGCCGTATGGAGCCGCTCTGCTTGGTCAACAGTTCTTTCTTGAACTCTTCGATTAGGGCAACGGGCGTTGGATCGACTTCATTTAATAATGCAAGGTAGAAGCTTACATAATCGCCAAAGTAGATTTGGGAGATGAGTTGAGCAAGCTCGGTTTCGCCACTGGCTGTAACTTTCCTAAAACCCACTGAGTGATCTTTAAACAGAGACTGCATGATTTGCATGCGAAGAAGATTTTCCTGCTTGTCGTAGTGATTTTGGAGTAGGATCACAAAAAGACTATGCGCATACTCATCTTTCACTATGGATAAGATCTCATTGTGATTTAGCTCAGGAAATGCATTGCAGAACGCGGGTTGTTTAGCGTTTTCGTTTATCTGTGTTTTCCATCGCATTGCCACCAAGTCAGTGTTGTCTACTGTGCCATAGATCAGAGGGAACTTGCCAAATAGATGACGAGCAAGCTTTTTGGCGGGATTTGTGGTAGCTCCGACGGTGTGGGTGCACTGCGTTCTCACCCTGTTAAGTTCTGAGAAGAGCGCTTCACGCCGACCAATATCTTTGAGAATCTGTGCTTTTATGAGTGTAGTGACTAGACTGATGGCGAGATATCCCAGGGCGGCTCGGGGTTGATACCCTGTGGGAATCTTCAACAGCGGAAGCCCATAGGCATTAGCAATCCTACCTATCTCTCCGCCGCTCGAAAGGCAGAACGCGAATACTCCTTTTTCAATTCCACTCTGAAGAGCAGATATTGTCTCTGCCGTGTTCCCGGAATAGCTTACCGCAATTAGAAGTGTGTGTCTATCAGTGAATAGAGGAAGATCATAGCTACGGTTGACAAACAAGGGGATCTCTGAAAAACGTTGAGCAACTTCTCCAGCCATTGCCGATCCTCCCATCCCGCATATGACAACCTGCTTAATGCCGTAAGGGAGGTGAGGATCGAAATCGTTCCCAAGCTTGATTGCTTCTTGGCATTGGCCGGGAAAGCCATCTAGAATCCTCAGCATGCCGGCTTTGTCGTAATTGGTAAGAACTGTTTTGTTGTCTAGTTTGTCCATGTTATTCTAATCATAACGGAGAACATTGATTTGAGCTAGTCTAATGACCTGCTCCACTGATTAGTAATAATGACTCTGTTTACTGGAAATGCCAGTGGTCTTGTTAGCTAACGACATCCTTGCTATAATACGAATCAACGATGGTTGTCTCGCTAGCGAAGGAGGCTTGTAATGCGAGAAGCGGAGATCAAGGCTCTATTAGTGGATCCAGTCAACAATGCGCCGGTGATACTACTAAAGGATAAGCATTCCACTAAGGCAATGCCGATTTGGATTGGAGAAACCGAAGCAATGTCGATCGCTCTCGAGCTACAAAATCAATACTTTCCACGACCCCTATCTCATGATCTGATGAAGGGAATAATTAATCATCTGAGCGGGAAAGTAGAGAAAGTTGCGATTACTGCACTCAAAGAGGGTACGTATTACGCTACTATTTTCTTGCGTGAGAAAAAAGGGAAAGTCATCGAACTCGATGCACGACCCTCAGATTCTTTGGCCCTTGCGTTGCGTATGGGAAGTCCAATCTACATTGCTGATGAAGTGTTCGATTCCTCGGCAATCGAATCTCCGTTTGCGGAAGAGGATGCGTTCCAGGATTTTGTTGAATACAAGATGGACTTATCAGAGTTCAAGAAAATCCTAAAGTAGGATTCTAGCTACGAACAGTTGTTGCTCCATGCGGAAGTGTGTGAATCTCTTCAGGGGAAAGTCCTTGATTAACTGCTATTCGTTGCACGTATATGCTTCTTGCTCTTTGTCCATCCACAAAGAAGACAACCTTCTTCACTAAGAAGTTCTCCCTGTCGATGTAGATCATGCGCAACAGTCTACCCGTAGTCTGATCGCGTACTTTTAGTATGTAGCCACCCTGAATAGAGCTACCAGCAATCTTGCTCCCAACATTAGCGACTCCGGGTAGGGGATTTAGCCGATAGCATTCTACCCCAGGACAAAACGAGAAAGGGAGCGAGTAAGTGTGTGTGGCAATGGTTTCCGGGAGAGAAAGCGTCGATAGGAAAATATCGGTGCGAAACGCGCAAATCTCCGGAGTTACTTCGAGTTCCACTTTTCCCGCTTGCCAGTCTTTTTCTAGCTGTGTCAGGTCAAAGCTTGCTAACCCAAGAGCAGCCAGCGGAAACCCGACCCATCGTTTGGCCACGATTAGGTTCTCTTGAGGGATATAATGTGAAAGAAGATCACGTTCAACAGTGAAAAGCTCGCCCTGCATCTGCTCCGGATTCAGGTAACGAATGCTCAATCCACCGTCTTTTCCAGTCAAGAAACGAGTGAGCACTCGAACTGGATCACCTTTCTCGCTTTCGTCTCTTATTTCGAGGACAGCTTCCAGGTCCTTGATGCGCGAGAGGGCTGTTTGCACTCGCCAGATGAGGCCCGCTGGTTCCATGGGGTCATGTTCATCTAGCAGGTATTGATCAACGGCAACAACGCCCAGTATCAAGCCTACGAAGATGCCAAGCCCAAGAAGAACGATGTTTTGACTACTCATGATAAGTAATTATAATGCGACTGGCGAAAAGGTCAATTCTTGGAAAGGGATGAGTCTGATGAGTAAATGTTTAGGCAAATTACGACTAGTTCAAGAAGCGGTGGTTGCCGGCAAAACCGTGCTCGTACGGGTTGACTACAATGTTCCCCTGGAGAATGGAGTAGTTACGGACGATGGAAGGATTCGTGGATCACTTCCAACCCTAGAAGAGCTTCTCCGAAAAGGAGCAAAGGTTGTCTTGCTGACTCACCTTGGCCGCCCAAAAGGGAAACGTGTTCCAGGGCTTTGTTTGGATCCGGTAGCGGCTCGTCTACAGACACTCCTGAATCGTGCAGTGAATAAGCTTGACGATTGCGTGGGAGATGAGATCAAGCAAGCTATAGATCAGGGCTCCTCAAATGAAGTCTTCATGCTTGAAAATCTTCGTTTCCACCCTGAAGAAGAGGCGAATAATGCTCGATTTGCACATAGTCTGGCAAGTCTTGGAGGCGTATATGTAAACGACGCCTTCGCGACACTTCACCGTTCACATGCCTCTACATTGGGAGTCACTCATTACCTTCCTTCGTATGCTGGGATGCTTGTGCAAGAAGAGATCAAAGCCTTGAGCCATCTCGCTGAAAACCCGGCACGGCCATACGTTGCTATCATTGGCGGCAAGAAAGCCAAGAGCAAGCTTGGTGCGTTGCGCGGCCTGCTAGAGCGGGTTGATGTTATCCTGATTGGAGGTGGAGTAGCGTTTACCTTCATGCGCGCGAAGGGCTACCAAGTAGGGGATTCTGTTGTCGATGAATCACTTTTGGAGAGGGTAAAAGAGGTGATTCGTCTAGCGCGTGAGAAGCGTGTCTTGGTTCTTCTTCCACGGGATGTTGTAGTGTCTGAGCAGGTAGATGCGAGTGCTGAAACAGTCATATGTGCAGCAGATGAGATACCCGCTGGACGGATTGGCCTCGACATTGGCCCAGAGACGATTCGTAGCTTTGGAGAGCAGATAGCTTTGGCACGGACGGTCATTTGGGCTGGACCCATGGGAGCATTTGAGCTAGAGCAGTTCTCTAGGGGGACAAGAGAAGTGGGAGAGGCGCTGGCTTCAAGTAATGCGTTCACGGTGATAGGTGGCGGCGAAACGGGTGCGGCGGTAACACAGATGGGAATTGCCGATAGAATATCCTACATTTCTACTGGCGGCGGGGCTTGTCTTGCATTGCTTGAAGGGAAAGTGCTTCCGGTACTGGATGCGTTGCGAGTATGAGCTCAAGAAAGCACCCAAACGCGAGATCGCAGTAGCAGGTAACGTTGGAAAGCAAAAGATGAAACCTAAGGTGACCTCGCCCTCACTCAACCTCTCCCTTCATAGAGGGAGAGGGAAAATTAAGTGGCGAAGCAGTTAAGTAGGGGGAAAGTTAAGTGGTTGAGTGGGAACAAGGGTTCATAGAGTTCAGCGAACAAGAAGCGAGGCATACCAAATAATCTTCCCTCCCCGATCGAGGGAGGGAATTAAAGGGAGGGGGAGAAGGGGTAGATAGGTGAAGGAAAGAGGAAACCAGAGATACTTTGCTCGTAAGCTTCGTCAAGAACTGACAGACGCAGAAAGGGCCCTCTGGGCAAGGCTAAGGAACAGGCAACTACAAGACGTAAGGTTCGAAGGCAACAACCAATAGGCTCATACATTGTTGATTTCATATGCCTAGAGAGACGGCTTATTGTTGAGGTTGATGGTGGTCAACACAATGAGCGGAAAGGAAGACAAGAAGATAGGGAAAGGACAAAGTGGTTACAAGGCAACGGCTACAGAGTATTGAGGTCCTGGAACAACGATGTTCTGATGAACATGGAAGGTGTCCTAGAAAGAATAACACAGGCTCTATCTCACCCTCACCCCGGATCTGGGTCCGGGGCAGGCTCTAGCCTCTCCCCTTACCAAGGGAGAGGGATAATTAACAATCTTCCGTTCTCGATCTCGCCCGTGTAGCAGCACGTTTGGACTTACTACATGAGCGTAGGAGTACAAGCGCTAAGTTAAAGCTATCTTCTATAGACCGTAGTTCCCGATTGTTAGTATGCACCGTCATTTTCCGGCCTGCCTGCCCCGTTGGGACGGTACACAAGTGACGCCTGGATGCCCCCGTATCAATTACAGGGCAGGCCCCATAGAAGTATGACTACTAAACTCACTTCACCCCGTGAAATAGACAGCAGAACAAGATTGCACAGGGCAGGCGGGGCAGGCCCCATAGAAGTATGACTACTAAACTCACTTCACAGGGCAGGCTTATCAAGTCCGGCATGACAGCATACATTCGTCATTCCGGCGAACCCCGGACGGGGTCCGGGGCGAAAGCCGGAATCCAGGCAACTAATCGTTCCATACAAATCCTGCCAATTCGCACAAAAAAGTAGCCTGTTCCCTTTTTCTTTCCCGTACGCTTGATCTTATTGTCGATCTTGGGCAATGTATTTGTGTTTGGGAATAGGAAACCGCATAAGGGGGAACAATGGCAGTCCCGAAGGATCGGATGTACCACAAGTTCCGTCTGTATGGTTTCCTAAAGAACCTGCGTTTCTTTGATCCATTCCTTGTTCTCTTTTTTCGAGAAATGGGGTTGTCATTCTTAGAAATCGGAATTGTCTTTTCAGTACGCGAGATCAGCACAAACCTGTTTGAGATTCCAACAGGTATTCTTGCCGATACCTACGGTCGACGAAAAGCGATGCTTGCTTCATTTTCCTCATACCTTGTCTCATTCCTGCTCTTCTATCTCTTCTCCAGCTTCTCCATGTATCTGGTAGCAATGGTCTTGTTTGCAATTGGAGAGACGTTCCGGTCAGGAACGCACAAAGCGATGATCCTTGAGTACTTACGAATCAAGGGGCTGGAACGACTGAAAGTTGACTACTACGGACACACTCGTGCGGCTTCACAGCTTGGCTCAGCATTGGCCGCACTTATCGCTGCTGGGCTCGTATTCTACATCGGCAGCTACCGAATTGTGTTTGCCGCGAGCATCATTCCGTACATCCTCGAACTATTTCTGATAAGCTCTTATCCCAAGGAGCTTGATGGAAGAATTGTTTTGGTAAAGGGCGGCTGGATGAAAAGATTTAAGCAGCGAATCCTTGGCACCAGTAAGGAATTCCTAAAGATGCTTCGTAATCCCCTGCTTGTTAGGGGATTACTTAGTAGTGCGGGATTCGATGCCATATTCAAATCTGCAAAAGATTATCTGCAACCGATCCTAAAAAGCCAGGCCCTCGCACTTCCCATCTTTCTGTGTCTTGAGACAGATCGGAGAATTGCGGTAGTTGTAGGTGGAGTTTATTTTGTGATTTATCTTGTCACCAGCTGGGCTGCCGCGAGTTCTCACCGATTACAGAGCAAAGCGCGCTCCCCCTCATGGGCAGTGAACTTCAGTTTCGTTATTGGCGTGATGCTTCTTCTTGTTGCTGGTCTGGCAACTTGGGCCAAGGTATACGCGCTATCTATTGCTGCTTTCCTTGCCCTTTACTTCTTGCAGAACGTGCGCAGGCCAATGCTGGTTGGCTATCTGTCAGAGGTTATTCCTCGTCAGATGATGGCCACTGGGTTATCCGTTGAGTCAGAAGTTCGTGCCCTGCTCATGGCAGGGATATTGCCTCTTATTGGATTGCTTGCCGATCGGGTTGGAGTAGGGCTGGCGCTAGTCATGGCAGCGCTTGGTGGCGTGATTCTTTGTCCGATCCTGCGCGTTCAACAGGCAGGACCAGCTACTAACAGCGGAAGGAAGAGCAAATGAACTGGTGAGAGACCTCAGGCTATTGATGAAACTACGCGCTAGCGCTAGTGTATATAAGTTGTAGAATATAACACTTCAGAAAGGAGGCAAGAATGAAGCGTTTTACTCCGTTAATAAGTTTGCTCATCGTCGTTCTGATTGCGGGCGTTTGCCTGGCTAAATCAGACTTGGTGGTTACAAATATCACGTTGAGCCCGGTCAGCCCTTTCGCTGGTGAGGAAGTGACAATCACTGCCGAAGTGAAGAATGTGGGGACCACTGATGTAAGTGGGAGATTCTATGTTCGCTTTAGCGTGGATGGGATGCAGATTGACAACGCGTCTATTCCATTTGGCATTGATGTCGGCAGTTTGAAGCTTGCTACAGTAAGTTGGACAGCACAGGTAGGCACTCATACGATCATGGTGGAGGCTGACCAGCCGTTCAACAAGGTCAGCGAATCAAGCGAGGCAAACAACATTTCCTACAAGACATTTACTGTTTCCATCAGTAGTGTCACTTCTCTGTCTGACCTTAAGATAGCGGTAGCACGATTTGATGATAGGAGTGGCTCCGGATTCATTAATGTTGGACAAGGGGTGGCAGATGAGCTTATCACGCGTTTGGTGAATAGCGGAATGCATGTTCTAGAGCGGAGTGAGCTGGAGTCGGTGATGCAGGAGCAATCCCTCAACCCAGCTCTGACCGGAGATCTTGCTAAAGCTGGGCAAATCCTTGGCGCGGATTTGCTAGTGATTGGTTCGGTAACAAGAGTTGATGTACAAGAAACCTCAGTTAGCCTTGGGTTTTTCAGCGTCAGTAGCGCGTCCGTCAATGTGGCAATGTCTGCTCGGTTGGTGAATGTATATACTTCTGAGATAGAAAAAGCGGTTTCCTCTACCGGGGAGGAAGAAGGGGCCACAGGATTCTCTGTCAACATAGGCAAGATCGTTTCAATGTCACAACCGGTCTCGAGTAATGTTTGTACTGGTGGGTTGCTTACAGATAAACCCTATTACTATTTTGGTGAAATCGTGCGCATTGGTTATCAAGGCACGCCAGGCTGGTACCGTGTCGAAATTAACACAGCTGGAGGAACATTTGTTAGATTGCTAGACTGGAAATTTGTTAGCGCTGCTGCTTGTGGGGAGTGGTTCTGGAATCAGCGCAATATGTCAAATATGCAGATGGGCCCAGGGATGTACGTAGCCAAGCTGTGGCACGGTGGTTCCTATGTTGTCGCGACCAGTTTCGAGATTAGAACCGGTGCTGCGCCGGTTCCATTGCCGATCGATGAGATTACAGTAGGGAGTGGACAGTTCGACGAAACAATTGTGGGAAAGGCGACCAACAGCGCATTGAATCAACTTGTCGCTTCCCTGATACAGGGCGCAGAACAGGTTGCGTCGAAGGTAATTGCCGGGCGTAGTTCGGTGGAGCCTACGACCAACGGGGAAGCCAGCGCAGGCAAAGCACAGATTGCAGCTGTTTTTCCTGATGGACGTATCGTGATCAACATTGGAGCGGCAACAGGGGTGAACAAAGGGGATTTCTTCCAGGTACTTCACGCACAAAATGTGATCATAGACCCATCTACTGGCGAGATTCTCGATTACGAAATCCTTGGAATAAAGGGTGAGATTGTTATTGTCGAGGTTCGTGAGCGGGTTTCTTATGCGATCAAGATAACTGAGTTTGTTCCACTGGTTGGAGATATGGTTGAAGGGTCTGTCCCCTGAGGTTGCCATAAAGCCGGAAAGGGTATAGAATGTTGGCACAATGCCATCATCAGTGCTTGTGGAGATTAGTATCCTATTGATTCGTTGTGATGGGTTCTTTTGCTTGCCCTCTGCATGGGATATGAGACGATGAGTCCTTTGTTTGGGACCGACGGAGTAAGAGGAAGAGCAAACGTCGATCTTACTCCAGAGCGGGTTTTGTTGCTTGCACAAGCAGCAGGTATGGTCTTGGCTGCCCCAGGCGGACGGGTGATTATCGGGAGAGATACGCGAACAAGTGGTCCGATGTTTGAGGGGGCGCTTGCAGCTGGATTCGCGTCCTGCGAGCTTGAAGTGCTGCTTGCTGGAGTTATTCCCACTCCAGCTATCTCTTTTCTGATCAAGGACGAACACGCTGATTTGGGAGCGGTGATCTCCGCTTCGCATAATCCACCCGAGGATAATGGGATCAAGTTCTTTGAGCACCGTGGCATGAAGCTCAGCATGGAGGACGAGAGAGCAATTGAAGCTGTAATGAGTAATCCTGTTCACCGATCGCTTGCTGTCGGTGGGATTAGACTATTAGAAGCAGCTGCAACGCGTTACGCTGCCTTTCTCACAGGTACAATAGAGATCGAAGACATTGATCTCTCCAGAAGCACTATCGTTGTGGATTGTGCTCATGGAGCGACTGGAGCAATTGCTCCCCACGTACTACGTCACTTGAATGCCAATGTGCTTGAGCTCAACACATCTCTAGATGGAGCACGAATTAACGAGGGATGTGGCTCTACCTCTCTTGAATCATTACGGAGAGCTGTAATTGACAATCACGCCGATCTAGGGATAGCTTTTGACGGTGATGGTGATAGGGTTCTTCTTGTTTCACCCCTTGGAGAAATAATCGATGGCGATCAGATGATGGGAATCGCCGCGTTGCACATGCAGAAGAAAGGGATTCTTGATCCACCTCTGGTTGTGACGACCGTTATGAGTAACCTTGGATTGGAGGAAGCCCTGAAGGCAAAAGGGATCCGGATGATACGCACTCCAGTTGGTGACCGTAATGTGACAGAAACGATGCTTGCGCATGGCGCACAAATTGGAGGAGAACAATCTGGCCATATCATCTTCTCTGACCACAGCCCAACCGGTGACGGTATCCTAACGGCCGTGAAACTCTTGGAGATAGCACATGAAAGCGGGATGGCGTTGGACAAACTCGGTGAAATGATCCCGGTTTTTCCTCAGGCGATGTGCAATGTGTCTGTAGGTGATCCGCAAGGTCTATTCAATGAACCCTTCTTGCAGGGTTTGATCGAAGAGGAGAAGGGATATTTGGGAAATGAAGGAAGAGTACTTGTTCGTCCTTCGGGGACCCAGCCTCTCTTGCGAGTAATGGTAGAAAGCAAAGAGAAGGAGCGCTCCGAGAGGATCTGCTTTCGGATTGCAGAAAGGATTAGGAAATCATTGTGAAACAATGGGGAGAGAAGATTGTTTGATATCCCTGGAAATGCGGCATGTAGTTTGTGGCAAGTAGTGAGTAGCTAAGGAAATAAGGCATATGTGCGCGAATAAGAACGGTATTAGGTACTGGGTTCATCAAATGGGTAGGTCAGGATAGGATGACGAGCAGCCCGCGTTTGGTCAAGCCGCTGCACTGGGGCATGCTGCGGAGCAGCATGAAGCAATTCTGGGGTTTCCTTTGCCTCAAGGGCGATCTTTTCCATTACGCTAATGAAACGGTCGAGGGTTTCCTTTCCCTCACACTCAGTTGGCTCAATCATCAACGCTTCATGTACAATTAATGGGAAGTATACTGTAGGTGGATGGAATCCGTAGTCAATCAGCCGTTTGGCGATATCGAGTGTTGTTATCCCTTGCCCAAGCTTTTCTCCCGAGAGGACAAACTCATGCTTGCATAGCCTGTCATAGGGTAAGCGGTAGGTTTTCTTGAGCTGTTCCTGAAGGTAATTGGCATTGAGTACAGCGTTGTCGCTTACAGCATGCAGTCCGTCATCTCCGAGGAGTAAGATGTAGGCATATGCCTTAAGAATGACGCCGAAATTACCGTAGAAAGAATGCATACATCCAATTGAATGAGGGAAGTTCCAGTCGAGATGGTAGCCGTTTTCGTCTTTAGTTATCCGTGGAACAGGAAGGAAGTCAACCAGACATTGTGATACCGCAACCGGCCCTGACCCTGGTCCTCCAGCGCCGTGTGGCGTAGACAGGGTTTTGTGTAGGTTGAAGTGGAATGCATCTGCTCCCATATCTCCAGGTCGTGCTTGGCCAAGGAAAGCATTTAGGTTTGCCCCGTCAAAATAGCACAAGCCGCCAGCAGCATGCACCATTTGTGTTATCTCAAGGATTCTCTCCTCGAAGATTCCTAGTGTGTTGGGAACGGTAAGCATGATTCCGGCAACGGTTTCGTCAAGGGTTTCTTGTAAGGCAACAAGGTCGACCATTCCGTCTTCTCCCGATGGAATCTGAGTAGTAGAGAAACCGGAGATTGTTGCCGATGCTGGATTGGTACCGTGCGCTGAATCAGGGAGAAGTATTCGCTTACGTTTGCTTTCGCCTCGTTCTTTGAAATAGCGATCGAAAAGGAACATTCCAGTAAGTTCACCATGTGCGCCAGCTGCTGGTTGCAGGGTGATGTCAGATAGGCCAGCGATGTTGCACAAGTAACGGGATGCTTCATGTAACAAGGCAAGTGAGCCCTGAACCAGTCGCTCATCAGCTAAGGGATGTGCACCTGCAAATGCTGGAAGTCGTGCTAGATCCTCGTTCACTTTTGGGTTGTACTTCATCGTGCAGCTTCCAAGCGGATACAGCCCGTCATCTACGCCATAATTCAGTTTGGATAGGCGAGTATAATGACGCACAAGTTCCGGCTCACTTAGGGTAGGGATCCGCGGTTTGCGAGAACGCCTGAGTGAATCCGGGACAAGCTTCTCCAGTCCCTGTTGTGGAACATCCAGCGCTGGCAAGACCTTTCCTTCTCTTCTTCCTTTTGCGTCAAAGATTGTATTCATGTTACATCCCTTAGAACGTCTACCAACGAATCCAACTCCTCTTTTGTTCGCTGCTCAGTTACAGCAAAGTTAAGGGCCTGCTCTACTCCTAGTTCACTCAGGGAGGAAGGGTTGTTGAGCAGGATTTTTTCTTGTGTTAGTTGCCTACAAATTGATTGTGGATCACCAGGAACACGAATGACGAATTCATTGAAAAATGGGCCGGAGAAAGCGAGACTGTATCCAGGAAGTGAGCTTATGCGCTTTGCCAGATAGTGCGCTTTTTCCAGGTTAAGCAGGGCTAGCTCTTGCAGACCATCTCCCCCCAGACCGGCGAGGTATACGGCCGCTGCCAAAGCGCATAGTGTAGAGTTGGTACAGATGTTGGATGTTGCTCGTCCCCTGCGGATATGCTGCTCGCGCGTTTGCGAGGTCATTGTGTAAGCCATCTCCCCTTGTGCGTCCACGGTACGGCCAATGATTCGACCAGGCATATTACGTAGGTACTGTTTGCGACAGGCAAACAGGCCGAGGAATGGGCCACCAAATGAGGGAAAAAGACCAAGTGGCTGGCCTTCTCCTACGACAATATCAGCACCTGCTTCGCCCGGGGGCGAAATAAGACCCAGGGAAATGGGGTTCACGGCAACAATTAGTAATGCCGTCCCTAGTTGTTCTTTGAGCCCATTCATCTCCTCTATTATTCCAAAGGTGTTAGGGTTTTGTACCACGAGAGCGGAGATCCCTTTTGGCAAGGAATCCGTGTCGTAGCGACCTATGTGGTTATAAGGCACCTCGACAACTTCGATGCCGGCGGCTTGGCAATAGGTATCGAGTACTCGCCGGTAGTGAGGGAAAAGCGACCTACAAACAGCAACCTTCTCTGTTTTGGCGATTCGCTCAGCCATGAACACCGCTTCAGCAAGGGCAGTCGCGCCATCGTACATAGAGGAATTTGCCACATTCATTCCGGTCAGTTCGCAGAGAAGGGTTTGAAATTCGAACATTGCGGTAAGCGTTCCTTGACTCATCTCTGGTTGGTACGGTGTATAAGCGGTAGAAAACTCGCTGCGTGAGGTAATGTAAGACACTACGCTGGGAATGTAGTGATCGTAAACCCCTCCCCCAAGGAAGGACGTATACTGTTGCCAGGCAGCATTAAGAGGTGCTAGTTTCTGCACTTCGCGAACTGTCTCAAGCTCACTTCTCTCTGGGAGTCCAACTGGCTGGTAGTGGTTCCTAACTTGCTTGGGAATATCGTTGAACAATTCTTCTAGTGACGAGACGCCAATTGCGTCAAGCATTGCCCGACGATCCGCTTCTGTGTTAGCTATGTAACGCATTTGACACTATTCGTCAGAAAGATACTTCTCGTAGGCGCCTGCGTCGAGAAGACCGTCGACCTGTGCGGGGTTGGCTACCTCGATAACGACTAGCCACCCCTTACCGTGTGGGTCTTCATTGACTGTCTCTGGAGAATCTTCAACCGCTTCGTTGACCTCAACTACCTTGCCACTCATCGGTGTGTAAACGTCACTTACCGCTTTTACTGATTCCAGCGTTGCTAGAGTGTCTCCTTTTTCTAACTGCGTCTCTGGTGCTGGAAGCTCAACAAAAACGATATCTCCTAATTCACCTTGTGCATGCTGGGTGATTCCTATTCTTGCTCTATTGCCCTCCAAGCTGACCCACTCGTGTTCCTTGGTGTAACGAAACTGTGCCGGATACGTCATTATCCCTCCTGCGAATTGAGATCAAAGATTCCTGAGATGATTATACTACATGTCCCTTTTTCAAGTAGTGCTAAAATGGTGGTCCCTCGCTCCAACTTGGTGGATAGAAACTGGCATAGGCTTTGTGGAAGGCGAGAGTTACCTTTCCTAGAGGGCCATTTCGTTGCTTAGCAATAATGAGCTCTGTCTTGCTTACTATTCCTTGCCCTTTCTTGGAGGCTTCTTCCTCTGGCCTATCGTAGTAATCCTCTCGATAGATGAAGGTAACCAAGTCAGCGTCTTGTTCAATTGCCCCACTCTCGCGCAGATCAGATAGCCTGGGATATCTCTTTCCTCGCTCTCTTTGCTCCACGGCTCGGTTCAGCTGGGAGACTGCAATTACTGGGACTTTTAGTTCGCGTGCAAGCTTTTTCAACGACCGGGAAATGTAAGCGATTTCTTGCTCACGTACGTCAGTGCGGATCCCTCCCGAGACAAGCTGCATATAGTCTACGATGACTAGGTCCAAGCCGTGTTGTACTGCCATCCGGCGCGCCTTAGCCTTGATCTCCAGGATGGATGCTCCAGGGCTATCATCAACGATGATTGTTGCTTGCTGGAATTTGCTTGCCGCGTTGGCCAGGTCTCTCCACTTGGAAGCTGGAACGTAACCACCACGCAATCGGTGCAGGCTCACCTGCGCTTCTCCGCACAGGAGTCGTTCCAGGAGCTGTTCCTTGGTCATCTCCAAAGTGAAAATGCCTACCGCTGCCTTCCCGCGAATTGCTGCATTTCTTGCTAGAGTTAGGGCTAGGCTTGTCTTTCCTGTTCCTGGCCTTCCCGCGACAACGACTAGATCTGAGGGCTGTAATCCAGATGTCATCTCGTCAAATTTGGGAAGGCCCGTTGCCAATCCTGTGATCGTATGACGGTCCGGATCGCGGTGTAGTTCCTCTAGTGCATCGATGTGCTCGTAGAGAAACTGGCTGAGTAGGTAGTAGTCCCCTCCTGAATCGCGGCGAGAGATATCAAAGATTATTGATTCTGCCTTATCGAGAACTTCATCTGTGTTATGGGCCTCGTCATAGCCAAACTCAGCGATTCGCCCTCCTGCTTCGATTAGTGCACGCAAGGTAGCTTTCTTGTGTACGATCTCAGCGTAGTACTCCAAACTGGCCGTAGTTGTTACACGATCGAGAAGCTCATTCAGGTAGGCGCGCCCACCTGCCTTCTGCATCATGTTCTTTTCTTCCAAACGATTGGCTACAGTGACAATATCAGCAGGCTTACCGTTGTCGAAAAGCTCGCGGATGACTCGGAAGATCACCCTGTGAGCTTGTCGGTAGAAGTACTCTGGTCTCAGCTGTTCCAGTAGAATGGGAACTGCCCCTTCGGGCTCCAGAATTGCGGAGCCAAGTACTACTTGTTCAGCTTCAATGTTTCTTGGGAGAGAGCGGAGATAGGCTCCGTTCGTTTCTACAGTTTGTTGTTCCCTCATTTTCACCGCCCTCTTTCATTATACGACCTTCCTCTTAAGAAACAACACGGCCCATGATCTCCTAGTATGTTGGGGTTTTGATCTGTGCTCATTTGTATTGAAGGAATCTTACCGGTTTGCTATACTTTGGGCAAAGATTCAATTCTTGGGAGGGTGATGTGCAAGTTCTGACAATGAAGGAATTGCTAGAGACCGGAGTTCATTTCGGTCACAGGAAACGCAAGTGGAACCCTAAGATGGCTCCTTACATTTTTACTGAGCGTAAGGGTATTCACATTGTTGATCTCGAACAGACCGTTGAAATGTTTGAACGGGCGTATTTTTTTGTTCGTGACCGAATTGCTCAGGGAGGCGAAATCCTGTTTGTTGGAACCAAGAAACAGGTTCAAGCCACAATTGGGGAGGAAGCAGAGCGTTGCGGGGCGCATTATGTCAACCACCGCTGGCTTGGCGGGACTCTGACCAACTTCATCACGATCAAGCGGAGCATCAACCGGATGAAGGAGTTAGAGACAATGGTAGAGGAAGGCAGAATGGAGGTTATTCCGCCTAAGGAGGCAACCAAGTTTCGGCGAGCGTTAGCCAAGCTGCAACGTAATCTGGATGGGCTTCGCCATCTGGAACGCCTTCCGGACCTATTGTATGTTATCGATCCGGATATCGAAGCAAATAGTGTGCGCGAGGCAAAGATCTTGAATATACCGGTTATTGCCATCGTAGATACTAATTGTGACCCTGATCCGATCGATTTTCCCATCCCGGGAAATGATGATGCTATCAAGGCGACCAAGCTGATCACCTCGCGTATAGCTGACGCGGTTTTGGAGGGGCGCGAAGGAAGACAGTTGGATGAGGCAGTAGAGACAAAAGCCGAGCAAGTTGAAATAGCTGAAGAAGCTGAGAAGCCTGAGGAACCCAACGAACCCAATGAACCCAACGAACCCAATGAACCCAATGAACCCAAGGAACCCCCTATTGCTTCCGTGTCGGAAGAGGTCGCGGAAGAAGTAGCTGTTGCCACAGTAAGTGAGGACAAGATCCGTGACCCTGATGCTGCAGACGGAGAAGGAATTGATTGCGATGACAATTCGAATTGAAGATGTAAAGAAACTGCGTGAGAAAACAGGGATCGGGATCATGGATTGTAAGGCTGCTCTTATTGAAGCAGAAGGGGACATAGACAAGGCAACAAAAGTCTTGCGAGAAAAAGGGTTAGAGCTCTCCGGGCATAAGGGTCGTGATGCAAACGAGGGCCGAATTGAGGTCTATCTTCACCATAGTGGGAAAGTAGGTGTGTTGTTAGAAGTGGATTGCAATACTGACTTTGCTGCTAACAGCGCTGATTTTCGGCAGTTTGCACGGGGACTTGCTATGCACATTGCTGCTGCCCGTCCTCGATATATCGCTGCTGAAGATGTAACGGATGCAGAGCTAGAAGAGGAAAAAGAGATTTATCGCAAGCAGTTAGAAGGCCAGGACAAACCACAGAAAATCGTGGAGAGAATTATCGAAGGACGTGTCAAGAAATTCTACACCGAGACCTGCCTTCTCAAACAGCCTTTTGTGAAGGATCCGTCACAGACGATCGAGGAGCTGCTGGCAGAACTGCGCTCCAGGACAGGTGAAAACATCGTCGTAAAGAGATTTGTTCGCTACCAGATCGGAGAAGAGTAAGTCTATGCATCCTCCTTCCTGTGTGCTTCTTAAACTAAGCGGTGAAGCATTTAAGGGCCCGCAAGGGCCACTTTCCCCGGAGTCATTGCGTCACGTAGCGGAAGAGATTGCCTCTATAAGAGATACCCGGATGGCAATTGTGGTTGGCGGGGGAAACATCATTCGCGGGGCGCGTAGTCAATGGTTGAGTCGCGTTGAGGCAGATGCCCTAGGGATGCTTGCCACTATCATCAACGGCCTTGCTCTGAAGTCTTGTTTGGAGGAGTTTGGGCGAGAAGTGATTGTGCAATCGGCGATTGTTAGTGAATTGGCTGAACCAATAGCGCCACATAAGGCATGTGCAGCTATGTGTGACGGGAAGATAGTTGTCTTTGTTGGAGGAACTGGCAATCCTTTTGTCACTACAGATACCGCTGCTGCGCTTCGTGCAGCGGCAATTCGGGCTGATATTGTTGCCAAGGCATCCAATGTTGACGGGGTATTCACAAGCGATCCGGCAGCAGGGGAAGCAAGTCAGCTGTTGCACGAATTGAGCTTTGATACGTTTATTGAGAAACGCTACGCTGTAATGGACTTGGTGGCAGTCGAGATTTGCAGGGAAAACAACCTTCCCATCGTGGTATTTAACTGGAACAAGCCGGGAGCACTGCGCGCGATTGCGTCGGGTGAAAAGATAGGAACACTTATCTGTTAGAAGGCGCACGGGACTCTGAAGTATTTGCTATGGCACATATTTGGCCATGTTTCTCTGTCGAGTCTTATGCGGGTGAAGTTCTTTGTTTTTTTGGTTCCTCACTCTGCAGGCATGGTCGATAGTCCAACGTCCAAGGTCCAATGTCCAACGTCCAAGGTCCAACGTCCAACGCCTGAAAGCAGGCGAAGACAGGAGAGATTATAGTAATTAAGCGGTTTGAAGATATCGAGGCATGGAAAGCCGCTCGAGAGCTAACCCAAGCGATCTATCGCCTAACGGCTCAGGGAAAGTTTGCCAAAGACTTTGGCTTGCGCGATCAGATCCAACGCGCCGTTGTTTCTATAATGGCTAATGTATCAGAAGGCTTTGATAGCAACTCAGATGACGAGTTTGTCCGCTTCTTGAGGTATGCGTTAAGGTCAGGAACAGAAGTTCAATCACATTTGTATGTAGCTTTAGATCAAGCATACATTAATAGAGATGCCTTTAACAGTTTGTACAACCAGGCTGACAAGGTGAAAAGTATAATCTCCGGCTTCATCAGGTATTTAAGAAGTTGACTATGGACGTTGGACATTGGACGCTGGACTCTTAGGAACTACTTTTTTATACATCTTCCTGTGCTTGCTGATGCTGTTCTAGACGCGCAGCCAGGCAAGAAATTCACCAAACCGTCTTTCTACAGCTTGAGTAAGCGTGTCTGGAACTCCCCTTTCTTGCATCAACTGTGCTTCCCTTCTTGCCTCGGTCATTATATCCAGGTCGTGAACCAGATCGGCTGCGCGCAACTTGCTCAAGAAACCATGTTGTTGTGTTCCCAACAGATCTCCCGGCCCGCGGATTTTTAGGTCTTCTTCGGCGATAGCAAACCCATCGAGACAATTGACAAAGGCACAAAGCCGCCTTTTTGCTTCCTCGGTCTTTGCATCGGCAATAGCGAAACAGGTGGAGGCTTGTCCGCCTCGACCGATACGTCCACGTAACTGGTGCAGTTGTGAAAGACCAAAACGGTTGGCATGCTCAATTACCATGAAATCTGCATTACATACATCGATTCCAACTTCAACTACCGTTGTTGCTACAAGGATACGAATCTCACCAGAGCGGAAGGCATTCATCACTCGTGTTTTCTCTTCCGTTGGCAAGCGGCCATGAACTAGTCCTATCGGAAAGGGAGACAAGGTGGACCGAAGTTCCTCGGCTACCTGAGCTGCTGCTTTGAGATCAATCTTTTCGGATTCTTCAACGAGTGGAAGGATAACATACCCCTTGCGGTCTGTCTCGAGCTGGCGGCGAACCTCGTTATATACCTCATCTCGTCGTGTGTTGGCGACCCACAATGTGCGTGTTTGCTTCTCACCCGTCGGCAGTTGTCTGATTAAGGAAACGGCAAACTCTCCATAGAACGTGAGGGTAATTGTGCGTGGGATGGGTGTTGCACTCATCACAAGCAGGTCAATTTGTTCTCCTTTTTCCTCCAATAGGGATCGCTGTACTACGCCGAAACGGTGCTGTTCGTCGATTACCACAAAGCCAAGCGCCTTAAATGAGACATCTTGTTGAATGAGCGCGTGTGTCCCGACAACCAGGTCGACCTCACCGCTTGCTATGCGTGCCTTCAAACGTTCCTTACTCTTGCTCGTGCTGGTTAAAAGCTCCACTCTCACCGAAAGTTTGGACAGCAAGCGACGGAAACAATAAAAGTGTTGCTCCGCGAGTATTTCAGTGGGGACCATGAAAGCTACTTGGCTCCCCGCTTCTATTGCGTACAATGCTGCCGTGAGAGCTACAATTGTCTTCCCTGATCCCACGTCTCCTTGCAAGAGACGCATCATCTGTTCGTTTTGGCCCAAATCACTGACAATCTCTTTTAATGCCTTTGATTGTTCCAATGTCAGTGAAAAGGTAAGGTTAGCCAAGAAAGAATCAGCAAGTTTATTGGAAAGTACATGAGATTTGCCACTATGCTTGTGAACTGAGGTCGCGAGACCAAGCTGGAGTAGGAAGAGTTCCTCAAAAGCGAGTGCACGGCGGGCCTGTGCAAATGTGCTGTGATCTTTTGGAAGATGGATCGATTGAACCGCTTTCTGCTTGTTGGGCAAATGATATTTCTCTCGGAGAGGCCCAGGTAGTAGGTCGCGAAAGAGCGGCCCATAAGCTTTGAGATTTCGATTGATTAATAGGCGAATATAGCGGTCGCTTATTCCCTCTGTTACTGGATAGATGGGGACCAGACGGCCTATGAGGAACCCTTCATTTGCTGGTTCCCATACCGGGGAAGACATTTGGACTACACCATATGTTCGTTCAACCTTTCCATAGAGATCGATCTTCTCCCCTCGTTTCAGTTGCTTGGCGATCCACGGTTGGTTGAACCAAACAGCGTAAAGGACTCCCGAATCATCTCTGATCGCGGCTTTTACGATATCCATCTTGCTGTTCACGTGAATCTGGTTGATAGCGGCAATTTCTCCGCGCGCGCATGCTTGGATTCCTGGCCTCAATTTTCCGATTGGGAGAAAACGTGAGCGATCTTCAAGGCGATGAGGAAAATAGGTGAGTAGATCTTCAATTGTATGAATCCCTAACCTCTGCAATTGGGTTACGCGCTTCTCCCCTACTCCTCTTGCCCGTTGAACGGGTAAGAAGAGGTCGTCTTCGTTGGGTGTTGCGGGAGATGTGAGCTCTCCTTGTGCAATACGTTCGTAAAGCTGGCTGATGGCGCGTCGACGGTCGAAGTGTTTGAGTTGACTGTATCCAGATACGAGCCGGACGGCAGTCGGGAAGTTCAGTTGAATGAACTCTTCCAGCCCACATGTAACAGCATCATCGTTGTATCCATGCGCACGCTCTAGGCGAAGGATTTTTCTGATTTGTACCATTAGGGTCTCAGTTTCTTGTCGCATGCCGAAGCTTACTATATAATTAGTTGCTCTTGGAGGCAAGGACAATGTCTGCAACAATCAGAAAATACGGGGATTCCGTACTTCGCCAGGTAGCAGATCCGGTAAAGGTCATAAATAAGGAGATCAAGAACATCTCCGAGAAAATGGTAGAAGCGATGCTTCGAGCGAACGGGGTAGGAATCGCTGCGCCACAGATTGGGGTTGCCAAACGCATCATTGCTTTTGATCTTGGCGGTAAGTTTTACATCCTAATCAATCCGGAGATCCTGGAAACTTCGGAAGAAGAAGAGGAAATCCTTGAAGGCTGTCTGAGTATTCCCGGGGTGGATGCCCCAGTCGTTCGCAAGCTCAGAGCCCAAGTTCGTGGGGTTACCCTTGATGAAAAAGAAGTTGAGGTCGAAGGGGAAGGGCTTATGGCTCGCGCAATACAGCACGAGGTGGATCATCTAGGTGGGATTCTATTCATCGATTACCTCAGTCCTGCTCGGCGGCGTAGTGTTCTCAATGATTACATGCGCCAACAACGCGAGGAAAAGCCGTGAGAATCGTTTTCATTGGAACCGCACCATTTGCTTGCTCTTCTCTAAATGAGCTTGCAGATGCGCATAAGGTTGC
>Ga0315547_1000954_pt1 | contig 24899 bp, 24 predicted proteins | sample SalMarSW160240MG_2_FD_202542 | JGI IMG/M metagenome (GOLD analysis project Ga0315547, IMG submission 202542) | Salt marsh sediment microbial communities from the Plum Island Ecosystem LTER, Massachusetts, United States - Salt Marsh Sediment SW1601-240 ...
CTCTTTCATTTAATTAAAACATAACTTCTTCCTGTTTTTTTGCCATTTTTATAAACAGAGAATTCTGATGGTTGATTTATTATCTGATCTTCAAGTTAAAACAAATTCATTGGATAACATTCCAATTTTTGCTGATAGAAGAATATTTAACATGAGCTTCTGAACTTTTTTCAATAGTTCAGGATACTTTTTTTCCAAGGCTGAAGACAATCGGTCGCTGAACGTCATGGCCTCAACTATTTCAATGGCTATTATGTTTATTTGATCAGGAAGTTTAAGACCGGACTCCCTGCCGAATTTCAGAGCCGTAATAAAGGAAATATCATGAAAATTGGAAACATGCATCGATTGCCGGAAGTGGCTGGGTGTGAAATGATAGATCTTTCCCGGTATACCACCGGAAGTTTTAATGGCATCGATCATGATCATGGATTTATATCCCTCCATCATCTCAATAATTTCCAATCCTCCACAACTGGCATTCTTAAAGTCGAAAGAGGATTTGTGAACTCGTTTCTCCAGATCGCGAACCAGCTTAATTCCTATTCCGTCATCAGTCAGGATTTCGTTTCCCAATCCCATAATGAGGGCTTTTCCATTTCGGTTCATATATCAAAGTTTAAGGTTTTCTCTTTACGGATCTGATGATTTCTCCCTTAGAATTTCTGAAGTTTACGACCAGGGGCATCTCACCGGGCAGTGAATGAGTTGCACAGGAGAAGCAGGGATCATAGGCTCTGAAAGCCATTTCGATCATGTTTAGAATACCGTCTGTCACTTCCACTCCTTTTTTAATGATATTCTGAGCTGCTTTCTTCAGCGACATGCATATGGCTGCATTGTTGTTTGTGGTACCCACAATAATATTCACCCTGGTAACGATCCCTTTTTTGTCTGTCCAATAATGATGTGTCAGGGTACCTCGCTGTGCTTCCACAATACCAATACCTTCACCCACTACCTTTTCAGGCATGTTCCGTAACTCTTTTCCAGTGATTTCAGGATCTTCTATAAGTTCCAGACAATGCTCCGAAGCATACAGCAATTCAATCAATCGAGCCCAGTGCATAACCAGGGTTGAATGGACAGGTTTACCACCCAGGGTATTGTACATTGCTTCATATTCTTTCTGTGCAAGAGGAGTGGCCATTCCATTTGCTGCATTAAGACGTGAGAGGGGTGTGGCATGATAAACACCCGAGTCAGCACCTTCATTGAATCCGTTCCATCCTTTTTGTTTCAGGTATGGGAATTTCAGGTAGCTCCAGGGTTCAACCCTTTCAGCCACATAGTTCATATACTCATTGGGAGAATATTTGCATAATTCCTTGCCTTCCGTATCGACCACCCTGACTTTTCCATCGTAGAAATTCACCTTATTATTAGAATCTACAAGCCCCATGGAATGGATTTTCAGAGAATAGGGTCCATGAAGAATAAGATCTACATAATCCTTGTTGCCCAGAACCAAATCATGAAAAAGCTTTAATGAGAATTTTGAAAATTCAATAAATCCTTTGGCTCTTTCCACGATGTCATCCCGCTGTTCTGCCGTCAATCCTTTCTTCACACCTCCGGGTATGTTCATTACAACATGGGTCTGATGTCCTCCGAGCAATGCCTGAATTTCCTGTGCCAGCCGCCGTTGTTTAATAACTTCCGTACCTGTTTCTTTTCCTACTCTGGCTATTACACCCAGGATATTTCTTTCTTCCTTTTTCGCGGTAGGACCAACGATAAAATCGGGTGCTGCAAGAGCATAAAAATGTGCTGTATGACTATGAATAAAGTGTGCCATGTAGAACAGTTCGCGTAATTTTTTGGCCGTAGGAGTCGGCTCTGTTCCATAGACGGCATCGGCGGCTTTCCCAGAAGCCATATGGTGACACCCCGGACATACGCCGCATATTTTTGTAACGATTTGGGAGAGTTCTTCAACAGGACGGCCTTCACAGAATTTTTCAAAACCACGTAACTCCGGTACCTGAAAATATACATTCTCAACCTCTCCATCGTCATTGCAGAATATTTCTATTTTGCCGTGTCCTTCAAGCCGTGTTATGGGATCGATGGTATATTGTTGCATCACGTTTATGTTTCAATGAGTTTTCTTCGAAGAATTGATCCTGGCAAACTAAAACGGTAGAATGTTCCTGCAGGATCTTCAATTTGCTCGATAATTTTTTCAACTTCCGCCGGATCGTTTGAATCGATCATGGTAGCAATAGCCGACATCATTTTTGCTCCGGGATCAAGTGATGTTGACGGAGGACCGTAACAACCGCGACAGGGGCTATTTCCTTCAATGCAACGATAACCGCAACCACAGCGTGTTGCCGGTCCCATACAGATCAGTCCCTGTTCCAGAAAGCAGGTTTCGCCATCATCGATTACTTCTGTAGGACGCTTGAATTCCCTGATACGCTTATTGTCTGTTTTAATTCGTTTGCACTCATCGCATTGTGTTTTTTCAAGGGCACCCACAACAGCTCCGTTCGGGGGTAGCTCAGTACCTTTGGCTATAGCCATGAACACATCTACAAAACGTTCGGTTTGCGGTGGACAACCGGGCAGGTAGTAGTCCACATCGACAACCTGATCCAATGGACGTACATCATTATAAAATTCCGGTAGGGTAAGTATTCCTTCACTTACTTTAAAACTTGTTTGAGGTAAAGTTTTTTCTTTATTGACAGTCGACTCACTGGTGTTATACACTCTATCGAAAATCTGTTCCCTGTTATGAAAATTGGCCAAACCGGGAATACCTCCCATATGAGCACATGAACCGTAAGCTACTAAAATCTTGGATTTCTGACGTAGCAATTTGGCAATATGCTCATTTTCACTATTTCTTACTGCTCCATTATATAGTGTAACATCTATAAAACCGTCTTCCATAGCCTCCACATCGGCGTATTTCGTATCGAGAGCTATCGGCCAGAAAACCAGATCGGCAGCTGCTACAACATCAAATAATTTTTCATGTACATCGAGCACCGATACACAGCAACCACCACATGCAGCGCCCCAGTATATTGCCAGTTTAAGCTTGGGTTTTTCTTTGTTTTCTTTTGACATAATCTTTTCTCCAGGGTTTAAATTTCAGTTACATCTGCCTTATGCATTTTTACTCCTATGAATTACTATTTATTTTACTTCATTAAATCGAAATCAGGTTAGTGTATCCATCACGGTTTTTACCTTGCAGGGTCCAAGCTGCCTTATGGCTTCGGTAAAATCATTAGCCAGGGCAGCAAACTGTTTCCCTTCGCTGGCACTTATCCATTCCAACCGTAACCGCTCTTTTCTTATACCCATCTGCTGAAGGTATTTTTGTAAGAGGAAATACCTCCTCAGGCACTTATAGTTGCCTTCCTGGTAATGACAATCTCCCGGATGACAGCCACACATAAGCACTCCATCAGCACCTTCGCGAAATGCCTTTAAGACAAATGTGGGTTCAATTCGACCTGAACACATGATGCGAATGGTACGCAGGTTGGGTGCATACGGAATACGTGAAGTTCCAGCCAGGTCAGCCCCTGTGTAGGAACACCAGTTGCAGAGAAAAGATACGATTGTGGGTTCAAATGCCATATTCATGCTATTTAGATAGATTCTTTTTCAGTTTTAAGTAAACCTTCGATTTGCGATAATATTTGTATGTCGGTAAAATGGCGACTTTCGATGGCACCTGTCGGACAGGTCGATCCACATGTACCGCAACCTTTGCAAAGAGCCTCATTTACAACCGAAACTTTTTTCTCTTCATCAAAATGAATAGCCGTATAGGGACATACCATAATACAGGTCTGGCATCCACAGCATACATCCTCATTTACATGAGCGGTGGTGACTTCAACTTCCATATTGCCAACAGCAATACTCGCCAGCACGCGGGCTGTTGCTGCTTTTGCCTGTGCAATACTCTCAGTAATATCTTTTGGGCTCTGACAATTCCCAACAATATAAACTCCATCAGTGGTTGTAGCAACCGGGTCGAGCTTTGGATGTTTTTCAATATAGAAGTCATTACCACATAAGCTTACACCTGTGAGCCTTGCTATATCTTTGGCGTCAGGCTGGGCTTTCATCCCCGTCATCAGGATAACCAAATCGGCAGGTATTTCAATATCTTCGCCTGAGAGTTTTTCATGCATAGATATAATCATTTCTGATGTATCTTTTTCGGGTGCTTTACTGATTTTGGGAAGATTATTCTCCTGGTCGAACATCAGAAATAGTATTTTCCTGTGCGATGAATCGGAATAGAACTCTTCGCATCCTTTTCCAAACGTTCGCATATCGGCATACAATTCATAAATATTCGAGTCGGGTAAAACTGAGAGAAGTTGATTGGCATATTTCAGCGCTGTAGAGCAGCATGTCCGGGAACAGTAAGGATGATACTTTGCGCTTCGGCTGCCAACACAATGAATTATGACAATATTTTTTGGTTCTTTCCCCTTACTGGTAATCACATTTCCCTGAATCAGCATTTCTTCCAGTTGTAATGAAGTTACTATGTCAGGCAGCTTACCATACCCATATTCAGGAATCGAAGCCGGATTAAAAGGTTGCAGTCCGGTAGCCACAATGATATTTCCAAATTGTAATTCTTTTTCCAAACCCTTCAGTCGAATTTTCGATGTAAAATTACCGACGTACCCTGTTATTTCTTCGATAGAAGCGTTAAGAAAGATATCAATTAACTTGTGCAACTGAACCTGTTTAATCCTGGGTTTAAGCATTTGGCGAGCACTTTCCAGATAAGGGAAGGTAAGGTCAAGTTTAGCTGCAATTCCTCCAAGTGCATCCGTTTTTTCAACCAGATAAACCTTTTTTCCTGCTCCGGCTATTTCCAATGCGGCTGATATGCCTGTTATTCCTCCTCCAATGACAAGAGTGGCTGGATTAACTTCTACAAATTTTTTATCAAGAGATTTGTGATGCTCTACGCGGCTAACAGCTGCTTTTATTAGTGAAAGTGCTTTTAGTGTGGCATATTCCCTGTCGATATGAACCCATGAATCCTGTTCCCGAATGTTGGCCATTTGAAATAAATAGGGATTTAAGCCGGCTTGTTCAAGGGCTTTTCGGAATGTAGGTTCATGAATGCGAGGTGAGCAGGCTGCTATAACAATACGGTTGAGCTTAAACTCTTTAATATCGCCGATAAGTTTATCCTGTCCCGGATCGGAGCACATATATTTGTAATCGCGCGCCATTACAACATTTGGTAATTTTTGCGCTTCTGAAGCGATTCTCTGAACATCAATCATTTTTGCAATGTTCGAACCGCACCAACAGATATAGACACCTGTTCTTATTTCTTCCATAGTAAAAAATTATTTACGTTGTAACAGTAACTAACTCTTTATCAATATGTTTAATCAGATTTTCTTTTTTAATTTTTGCTATGTAAATAGCAAATGATCGATATAAAAAATGTGTCCACTTACCGAAAGGTACTATAAGAACTGCCCATTGCGCAAGTATTATCAGATGCACCAGGTACAGCCATAAATGATTGCCTATTATATTCAAATCAATAAACACGCGAACAAGGAAAGCTGTTAATCCCATGAGGAATAACCATATAATAAAAAGCCAGTCGGAAGGATGTGAAAACTTGCTTAACTCACTTTTTTTTCTGATTCGCCTTATGATAAAAAGAAAGGTAATAACGAAGGTAATAGCCCCGACACTATATCCGGTGGTTACTATGTAAAGGTTCTCCGTACCAAACCAGTTGAGAAAGACAGTAGTAAACAGTAACAATAAGTAGCCAAGTACAAGGATAAAATGCTCGAACCATTGCAGTTTGTTTTCTTCACATTTCAACGTTTTTTTCTGGGTGAACATATGTACTATCAAATCCACAAAGCCGGTTATGTAAAAGAAAAAAGGTGCTTTGACTTTTTCTTTTACCAGGGTAAACCATAGCATACGTAAAATATTAGGCAGCAATATGATAACGGCAACTGAAAGAATAGCAAAGAACTCAAATTTATGTCCGAACTCCATTATGGCAATCCTATCGAAATTTTTAAGAAATCCAACGCCGATTATTGAAAGAGCAACCAGCACAAAGGCTATGATAAGTGCAGGAAACGAGGTATATAAGATACGTGCTAAACCTGTCCAGTCGTATACTGTGGTCAGGTATCGCCGCAATGTCATCATCAATTCTCCCGGATTGGCATTTCGGGGACATGTTTCGCTGCAATCGCCACAATAGTAACAGAGCCATGGATCAACGTTATTATGTATACTATCAGCAAGTCCCAGTTGAATACTTCTTATTCCTTTACGGGGAAAAAGAAATCCTTCTTCAGTATGAGGACATGTTGCTGTGCAATTTCCGCAATGGTAACATTCGTTCCAGTTGCCTATACCAAAGGGTTTAAGCTTTTCTTTGAAATCAGGGTCGATACGGTTCATGTTTTAATCTCCGTTTAAGGGTGATAGTATCACAGCTCTTCGTTTGATATCTTCCGGGGGAATACTCTTAAGACTCTGAGGAACAGTTTTTCGATGAATACTCTGAATCACACTCGATGCCGCAGCAGAACCCTGCACTACTGAATCGGGTATGTCTTTTGGTCCCTGACATGTTCCGGCAAGCAGAACTCCACCGGTCAGAGTCATATTCGTATTGCATACTGCATCCGATTCTTGAAACCAGCCATCATCGGAACAGGATATTCCCAACATTGAAGCGATTTTTTTTGTGTCGTTCCCGGGTTCAAGGCCTGCAGCCAGGACAACCATATCGACCGATTGTTCCAATAACCGGCCATGTTCAATATCTTCAGTCCGCAGTAAAAGGTGATTGTTTTTTTCTTCAATTTTTGCTGTTTTCCCCCTGATAATGTGCACACCTTCTTCTTCGATACGCTTGTAAAACTCCTCGTAACCCTTTCCATAGGCACGCATATCAATATAGTATTCGAATACTTCAGCTTCGGGCAATTTTTCCCCGATAAGGTGAGCGAGTTTAAGCGAGTACATACAGCATACACGAGAGCAATACTTATTATAGTTTTCATCGCGACTTCCAACACAATGGATTAGCGCTATACTCTTGGGTTCGGGACTGCCGGCATCGAATATCCAGTTTCCTTTTTTATCTTGTGTACGCAGCACAACGTTGCCTCCTGTTGGCCCGGAAGCATTTACTAGTCGTTCCAACTCGAGAGAGGTTACCACATTAGGATACTTCCCATAACCATACTGTTCCATTCGCCCGGCATCGAAAGGTTTAAAGCCTGTGGCAACAATGATGTTTCCGACAGTCACCTCAACTACTTCATCCTTCTCATCGAGATTGATACAGTTCTCTACTGGACAAAATTTTACACATGTTCCGCATTTACCGTCTTTTACATATCGGCAGGAGTCGGCATCGATGAGGTATTTGTTTGGAACAGCCTGGGGAAAGGGCATGTAAATAGCTTTACGCAGACTTGTTCCCTGGTCAAATTCACTTTTGACTGATGAGGGACATTTTTCAGCACAGGTTCCGCAACCTATACAGGTTTTAACATTTACTCTCCGGGCTTTTTTCAGAATTTCAACCGTGTAGTTGCCTGCCACCCCTGAAACAGATCGTATTTCCGAATAAGTAATGAGTTCAATAAACGGATGCTGATTTACTTCAACCATTTTAGGGGTCAGGATACAGGCCGCGCAATCGAGGGTAGGAAAAGTCTTGTCAAACATGGCCATATGTCCCCCTATGGTTCCTGTTTTCTCGACAAGATACACTTTATTATGACTGTTGGCAATCTCGAGTGAGGCCTGAATTCCGGCAATTCCGCCACCTATGATCAAGGTTTCCGGATTCACAGGATTGGGCTCGCCGAGTAATGATGCCTCGAAGGGAACCTCATACAGGGTACATAGAAGTTTTGCTTTCACCCATTTATTATAAGGTACTCCTTCCGGGATTCCATGAAAAATATTCATTAAAAGAATATTTTCCGGAGCTTTCCCTGCTTTTTGAAGTGCTTTGGCAAAAAATGGTTTGAAATATCCTGGCCGGAACCCTGCGATGATGATACGGTCAATATTGAACTTTTTAATTTCTTCAATAAAAAACTCCAGATTCGGGACCGGATTTTCTGAGAAATTCCAGATTTTTGTTACTTCAGGTACAATTTCAACAGAATCATAGAGTTCCTGATAATCGAATGAGTGAGAATGATTACTGTCTGAGTGAGAAAAGCAGACACCGGTAGCAAGTGTTTTTCTCATGTCTTGATAAGTTTGACATTAAGTTATAATGTACCAAATATCACAACAACAAATAAAAATACGTTTTTTCACGTAGTAAATCAATTTTTTGTGAAAAAAAGTACAATAAATTTGTAAGATTGAATCAAGAATTTAGTTTAAATTGCCTACTATTGAATAATATATGATATTTGGTTCTTTCTATTTGGATATTAATTATGTACTATAAATGAACAATAAATGGCCTTAGTCAGAAGTGATATCAAACGGTTATTGCAATATAAACTGTGTCTTTTACGGTTTAAAGAACTGGGTGTGAGTACCATCTATTCTCATAATCTGGGTGAAGTGGCAGGGGTAACTGCAGTGCAGGTGCGAAAAGATTTTTCTGCCTATGGTATAAAAGGGAAAAAAAGGGGAGGGTACAACATTGAAAATCTCCTGATATCATTGAACCACATTTTTGGAGAATCACGGAAGAACATTATCATATTTGGCATGGGAAATATTGGCAGGGCCCTGTCGCAATACAACGAACGGTTCATCAAAAAAAACCTTCACATTGTGGCTGGTTTCGACATCGATCCTTCAAAACAAAATAAAAGTTATGGCATACCTATTTTTCCTCCCGAGAAAGTCACAGAGATCATCAAAAAGGACAATGTTACCACGGCCATAATCGCCGTACCTTTTCAGGTTGCACAGGAAGTGTGCAACCTTCTTATTGCTTCAGGAATAAAGGGTATACTGAATTTTGCTCCTGTAATATTAAAGGTACCGGGAAAGATCATTATTGATAATATTAATCTTAGCAATAAGCTAGAGGGAATTATCTACAACATTGAAGAGTAGAAGGTGAAATAACACGGTGCAGGGATTTCATCCTGCACCGATTTGTCAACGATCTGATCCTGTTTTGTAACAGAAGATGAATATAGGATCATTCCCGGAATCAGATCTTTTTACTTAAAATTCAACACCTATTCCAAATTCTATATAGCCATAGAATTGAGTCCACCCGCTTATATCATGCAGTTCATCATCGTCATAATCATACCATTGATCATAGATATTGACATAAGCTCCAGCAAATGCACCAAGGTTGATATAAAATCCTGACCCAAATCTCCATCTGTAGCCAACATTTGTTATGATAACCACACCTGCACTGCTACCATACCAGTCGTCGTAATCATCAAAATCTGAATACTCATATTCAAATCCAACACCGTAATAGAATTTATTCTTTTGATTTTTTGCAGGAAAATGTTTAAATGTGGCACCTAATCCGAAACAGAGCATAGTATTTTCAAAATCGTTTATTACATTATAAGCCAGTCCCAAAGAAGTGTACCTGAACTGGGGACTCAAAACAAAATTATCACCAATTCTGAATCCCAGCTCAATTACAGGTCCGAACTGAAGAAATCCGGCAGGTTGAAATCCCAGGTGAACTCTGCCCAGTTCAGTATAACGCTGGGAGGATGATGTTTTCGTTGTTTTGGGTGCAGGAGTTTTCTCGACATCTTTTTCGGTAGGTTCAGGAGGAGCTGGAGTTTTTTCTTCCCCGGAGGCAGTAACCGTCTCTTTGGTCACTTTTTCTATTTCATTCATTTCGAATATAAACAAACTTCCATCTGTTGTTTCAATCTTCAGGTTCGATCCGGGATTCATTTCCGTGATGTTTCCCTTGATGATGCTTCCGTTTTTAAGGTAAACTACATCTTTTTGCTGCTGAGCATTTGCTATGGTAGCACAAAGCAGCAAAATTACGAGCGTAATTAGATTCTTCATAGCTACTGGATTTATAGGTTAATAATTGAACTGTTTTGTTTCGTTTCGTTGTATTCACTTCTAAGCTTTATGCCCATAATATTACAAAGATTATTTTTTGATTGAAAGAGAACATTGATATCTGTTGGAATTTGTTTTATAAGCGTATGGATTTCTTAATTATTTGAAATTACTAAACATGTATAAGTATTACATTTGAGATATACTTTATTCAAATATCTCCGTACAATTTTACATTATTCGGAAATCAGATCGCTTTATTTAAAATTCGACTCCCAAAGCAAATTCTGCACAACCCCAAAATCCGGGGATCTGATCATACATATCGAAATATAGTCCAGCAAATAAACCAAGATTGATGTAAAATCCCGAACCGAACCTGAACCTGTATCCTGCATTAGGCATAGCGATAAGGCTTAATGTGTTTGTATAGTAGTCATAATCCTCATCAGGGGAAAATTCTTCAAAAAGGAGATCAACAGAAATACCATAATAAAATTTGTTCTTTTGATGTTCTGCCGGAAAATGTTTGAAACTAACACCGCCGCCAAAACAAAGGAAGGTATTCCCGAATTCATTGATGGCATTATATGCAAGACCCAGTGAAGCATACCTGAAATGAGGTCCGATCACAGATTTTTTTCCTACTCTGAATCCAAGATCTATTACAGGCCCGTATTGCAGAAAGCCGGCAGGCTGAAATCCTACACTCAATTTGCCTAATGTGGTTTTATCGGAATCATAAGTTGGTTTGCTTGTACTGGATTCCTGAGGCTCACTGACTTCCTTTTCAGGAGGAGGTGGAGTAGCTTCGCTAACAGGGGAAGCGACAGTCTCTTTGGCCATTCTTTCAATTTCATCCATTTCGAACACAAACAAACTCCCGTCTGTGGTTTCAATTTTCAGGTTCGAACCTGGATTCACTTCTGTAATGGTACCTTTAATTACACTGCCGTTTTTAAGGTAAACCACATCTTTTTGCTGCTGAGCATTTGCTATGCCTATGCAAAACAATGCTGTAAGAATAATTAGATGTTTCATTGTTTTCATTTTTAGTAGTTTATAAATTGATCTTTTTGTTTTCATCGCTTGAGTTAATTTCTACTGAATATTACGATGATTCCATGCGTTTTGAAACGGCTCTTTTATATCTGTTATGATTCTCTTAGTAATCGCATACTTTTATTTATTATTCGTCATAAAGGAATTCATCCGTATTTACGAATCGATTTTCCGGTATCCGGATGGTTTGCTACAATTCAGTGGTGTTTGATCCCAAATCAACATGGCAGGAGATATGGTCAAAAAAAAAGGTATGAATGGCTCTGAACCGGGGAAGAACAGTATGGTATTATAAAAATGACCAGGAATGAAACCTGCCAAATGGAAGGGATCCACACCTGGTGCATTCCTGAACGGAAAGAGAACAACCGGCTCATTCAAAATACTCAAAGGCATCGATGATATCCGGTTATTGAAAGATAGCAAATTTTAAAATTTCACTTACTTTTTAGTACAAGTGGCCGAACACATGTCTTCATCATAATAGTCTGCAATGGTATAATGAATGGTCAATGTATTTTCAGATATGCTTCCTGATCCGCTAAATGATATACCATCGAGGATCTGTGGGGGAATGATCAGGGAACTTCCGGAAACGGTTGCATATGCCTTTTCATCCCAGTCCCACAAATTGTAAATGTTAATGGCATTTTCAGCTTTTGATGATTCGGTAATCTCGATGGGATATGAATCATTTCCATAACCACAGGATTCAACAGCGCTATAGGTACCCAAAAATTTATCCCTGTCGGCTGCAGGCTCATCTTTATGATTGCACCCGGCACTCATAAGAAGGATACCAACAAATAATACTACAATTTTGCTTTTCATGATTTTAAAGTTTAAGATGAATACTTATTGCATTAACTGGTTATTAATTTGTATTTGTTAATTCGATGTTTGGAATATTTTAATGAGCGTCTTCTGATGTTTTCGAATTGTGATGATCCTCCAAAGTTTCGATCCGTGCTTTCAGATCTTCAATAATTGCCTGTTGTTCCTGGATTGCTTTGGTGAGTATAGGTATGAAATCATTATACCTCAGTTCAAGAGAACCATCGTATCCTTTACTGATCAGACCGCTGTTCACAATTTCCAATTCATCCATCACAACTTCTACGTCTTGCGCTATAAAGCCTGCTTCGCGTATCTTGTCTTGATTGTTCTTCCGGATATAATCGACAGGTTTCAGCTTATTCACGAAATTCAAACCATAGGGAAGATCCCTGATAGATTCTTTCCATTTAATATCTGAGGTTACTGTCCAGGCAACCTGCATACCAGCATAAGTAATATCGGTATTTCCTAATCGTATCTGATTGTTTGCATTACCAAAAGGTACCTGGGTATTATATCCTATCGCAATATTATTCGAACCTGTCATAATATCATAGCCGGCACTATCTCCTAATGCGGTATTTCTATTCCCTGTTGAATTGAAATAGAGTGCCCTAGAACCATACGCTACATTTCGATTTCCCGAGGTATTGTGATATTGTGTCTGATAACCAGATGAAATATTATAGATTCCTGTTGTATTGTGAAGCAGGGCTGATGTTCCCAGTGCTACATTGTAAAAGCCTTCGGTATTGTTTCCGAGTGCTGAAGTTCCAAATGCTATATTGAAACCACCCGAAATATTAGAATTAAGTGCGTTATACCCAATACCTATATTGTAGTTTCCGGAATCATTCTTTTGAAGTGCCGAATATCCTAAACCGATGTTAAAATTACCTTTTGTATTTGCATAAAGCACCTGGGTTCCTATAGCAATGTTTATATTACCCATTGTGTTTGAAGATAGAGTGCCGGAGCCAAATGCAATGTTATTATCACCGGTTGTATTAGAGAACATCGCTGACGCTCCTGTTGCAATATTGTGGTCTCCGGTTATATTCGAACTTAAAGCGCCGAAACCATTTGCTGTATTGTTTGTGCCTAAAGTATTATCATGAAGCGTAAAATAACCATTGGCAATATTTCCCCAACCATCGGTATTTTTATACAAGGCTTCATATCCGTTCGCAATATTATCTGATCCTGTAGTGTTTGAATACATGGCCATATATCCGTTCGCAATATTTGCAAAACCACTGGTATTTTTTTTCAGAGCGCAATAACCCAGGGCAACATTGTCGTAGCCATCAGTGTTTGCATACATGGAGGAATCTCCCAAAGCAATATTTTCATACCCTGTAGTATTACTTTTTCCTGCAGCGTTTCCTATATATACATTGGGAGATGCTACAAATTCCGGTTTGTTTGACAGATCGTTGTAATCACCGCTAAATCCCTCTGGCAGTTTTACATATCCGCCATTACTTAAATAAATTGTATTTTCTCTGATACTTATAATTTGCAATTCATTTTCAGGATCTGCATCCGCATCGTCCACATTTTCAACACCCCTTGCATACAGGGCGTAAGGAACACTTAACAGTTGGCTGGTTCCCATTTCAGTACCATCAACCATAAGGGTTATAAAATAGGGCCCAATACTCCAGTCAATGGCAGCAAATCCTGCCGGATTTACCGATCCTATCTCAAGATTTATCAGTCCGAATGCATTGGTTGTTGCATAGTGTGTTTCGCTGAAAACAGCCGATCCGGCAGGGCTTCCCTGATGGAGAAGAATATCAATAGAGACAGTTTCATTTTCTCTGACATTTCCTGATGCATTGCGCAATACTGCCTGGTAGTTGAATGCCTCGGGAACTTGCCCAAAAGCAGTAATAAAAGACAATATTAACCCTATTAGTATGTATATTTTTTTCTTCATAATGTATTAGTTTTTGGACAAGAGTGTAAACATTTTTAAAAACCTGTAATTTGTAATATAAAGCCATAAATGTAATTCTCAAAAAAATCGACTGCTTCGCGGTCGAATAGATAAATAGTTAAAAAGCCCGAACTGCACGCACCCTGTCCATGCCGTTCTTACTGTAGATGCCCTTGCCGCCACTGCCGAAGTCCTGGTCCCATGCGAAGTTGTTACCGTGCTCCGTAGAACTCCAATAATAGTAGGTGGCAAAAGCACTGCCACCGTTTGCAGTTGCTGTGGCATCAATGGTTGCTTTATTGGCATACATCATATTCAACTCATATTTAGAGGGCAGATACCAGTCGCCATAGATTATGCCACTTTCGGTTATCTGTAACTCGTTGCAAATTCGGGCTGCATAGGTTGAGCCGTCATCGCCAATAGCTACTTGCGCTGCAATAATTATTGAGGTATTGGCTTCACCTGCATAAATTCCATCACCTTTTGCTTGCGTATTGCCATAAGTACCGGCATACCAACGCACTCCTGTGCTTTGGTCTTCCTTAGCACATACCAAACCATGTTGTCCGGTTTCATCTACCAAAAAAACTATACCACCCTGAGCAAAGTCGCCTACAGAATAGGATGTTACCATAGGTATTTCACTACGCACTTGTGCGGTTGAATCGCCAAGTGCTGTTTTGGTTGCCAAACTGCTTAAATTCTGGTCGCCGGTGTTTGTACCACTTAAATTACCTAAGTTGGTAATGTCAGTTGCTGAAATATTTGCCGCCTGGCTTGCTGAATAAACCGGGTCAGTTTCGGAAATTCCACCTGTAACATTTTCGGCTGTTTTAGCATATAGTGCATAAGGCACACTTAGTAATTGGCTGGTTCCCATTTCGGTACCATCAACCACAAGGGTTATAAAATAGGTCCCAATACTCCAGTCAATGGCAGCAAATCCTGCCGGATTTACCGATCCTATCTCCAGATTTATCAATCCGAACGCATTGGTTGTTGCAGCGTGTGTTTCGCTGAAAACGGCCGATCCGTCAGGGCTTCCCTCATGGAGAAGAATATCAATAGAGACAGTTTCATTTTCTCTGACATTTCCTGATGCATCCCGAAGTATTGCCTGGTAGTTGAAGCTTTCTGGAACCTGGCCAAGAGCAGAAATGCAATAAAATAAAAAGAAAATAATAGTCAGGAGAATTAGATTTTTTATTAAATATCGTGTTTTCATTTCTTATGATTTATATGTAGTTCTTCAATATTCTATTTTTATCCGCTTGTGTATGCTACAGCGATAAGGTAAACTTTATAAGTTTTTCCGTTGTATTCGATTGTTTCTGTTACTTCATCCCAGTTTACCTTTTCGAGAGCTTTACCAAGTGTATAATTATGCAGGATATCATCATCCTGTTTCATTCCATATCCAGGAATTTCAGAAGAGGTGATATAGTCTCCGTTTTCTATATCGCCATTAATATTTGTTACTAGTACTCTGCCTTCTCCCACAGCATTAATTAAAGCAAGACGAAAATCTTCTGTATTCCAGTGATCTTCAGGCTTATCGATTTCTCTATAAAAAACTCCAAATACAGCTTTATCAGAGACTTTATTGGAAAGATCTATAGTTGGTAACGTAGATGAGATAGATATTGAACCATTTTGATCAATACGTGCTTTAGCTTTGCCAATAGTTGAGACTATCATACCTTCTTTTGCATTAACTGGAAAATTTTCGGTTAATTTCACTTCATGAGCACCGGTAAATGGAGAATAATCTGTGCCAGGACCACTTGCATGAAAATCAACAAGCCCGCCATAAGCTATCACACCTATTCCTGCGTACTCTTTGGCTTCAGCATATACTCCTAAACCGACCTTCCCTGCAGCTACGAAATAACCTCCATAGTTTCTTTGGTTATCGGCAGTGTTGGTAGCATATCCTCTAACGCCGATACCATATAATCCATTAGAAGTAAAAAAGCCACCCCAATTGTTAGCACCTTTGCTATTATCTGCTTCACCTTTTACACCCACACCATTTACTCCTTTTGCTGTAAAGGAACCACCATAGTTTCTTATCGTGGATGTACTTTCTGCAATTCCTATCACTCCATAGGAAACAGTTCCGTCATCTTTCAATGAGGTAAAATATCCACCTCTTAAGTTTCCTTCAGCCCATACACCATTACTTCGCGTACCATTTGCCTTAAAATATCCACCATAATTGTTGCCTTGTTCGGTACTTAATGCTTCGCCATATACACCATATGAGTCCGCAGTGAAATAGCCACCATAGTTTGTCCCGGTATTATTTGATGCCGAACCAAGGACCCCGGCGTAAGCATTATCTCCCGTAGCTGAAAATGATCCTCCTATACATGGAGAACTGGCTAAAACACCAATACCAAGCTCACCACGTGCATTAAACCATCCGCCTATATTCCGGTTACGGCCATCATTTGTAGCCCAACCAAAAACTCCGATTCCTTCGGTGCCATCTGTCCGAAAATACCCCCCATAGTTGCTGTTTTCATGATAATTCATTGCATGACCTACTATAGCCATTCCATTTAATCCCCATGATTCTCCATAAACAGCATAACCTCTTTCACCTGATGCATCGCTGGTTAAACCTTTTCCATCCGGTTGATTATTATAAGTGAAAATAGAAGAGTTAGACCTGCCATTTGAACCAACACTTAATTTTGACTTTGGATCTGATGCATTTATTCCGACATTCCCGTTATTGTAATAGATATTGTCTCCCGATCCTGACCAGACACTGCTTCCTGTGCCTCCTGCTTCTTTCGCGTACAATGCATAAGGTACGCTCAGCAACTGGCTGGTTCCCATTTCGGTTCCGTTAACCCTGATCTTAACATAGTAGGGTCCGTCTGCCCAATCAATACCTGCAAAACCTGTGGGGTCTTCGGAACCTATTTCTAAGTCTGCAAGTCCAAATGCATTCGTAGAAGTTGAATGGGTCTCTGAAAAGACAGCAGAACCGGAAGGACTTCCCTGAAGAATTAAAATATTAAGTGTAACGTGTGAATTTTTCAGGATCTCTCCGGAAGCATCACGCAATACTGCCTGGTAATTCATTTTTCCAGGTGCTTGTGCAGAGCAAATTGTATATGCTGCAAACAGCAATACAATACTATTAATGATTGCATATTTAAGATTTTTCATGACTTTATTTTTTAATGATTTTAAATGTTTTCAGATCTTTATTTCCTTCAACGACCCTCAGCAAATAAACTGATGGCTGGAAGTGAGAGAAATTGATTTCTGTCTGATCGGAATCAAGCAGTCCCTGCTGAATTTGCTCGCCTTCAATTGTATAAAGCAAATAATGCAAGCCTTCAAACTGGTCTGCTTTAAGGATTACATAATCGTTTGCAGGATTTGGAAAGGCAGATATCTCATATTCCAGATCAGTTTGAAAGAATTCGGTTTCAATACTGATTTCTGACTGATGGAATCCCTGGGTGAGGATCTTGTCGTCTTTTATTAAAGTAGCCGTAACAGGTTCGCCAATGGTGAAAGCAACTGATCCGGAGCTGTTTTCGAAATAGTCACCTGAAGTAGCTATTACTTCCTGCGATTGTACTGCAACAATAACCGTAAATAAACCGGAAATTGTAAAAAGAATTTTTTTCGTTTTCATAGCTTTTATATTTAATGCTTAATAATAAGTTTATGTATGTCATAATTTGATTTAATCCTTTCCAGCAGAATAATTTTTGTTTTCATGGTTTTGGATTTTATTGAACAATAACTTTTTGAACCGAAGAATGAATTCCATTGCTTACAGCAAGGATATAGAGGCCAGAGGGTAAATTACTTACATCAATACTGAGTTCGTCATTCTCAAGGATCTTGTCCTTCAGGAGTCTGCCCGCTGGATCATAAAGTCTGATAAAAGTTCCTTCTTCTGCCTTTATATAAAGTACATCGGTAACAGGATTCGGATAGATTCTGATTGGGTTGTTGTTTTCCTGATTTTTAATTGCCGTAGGAACTTTTTTAACCAACCGGACATTATCGAAGATAACCTGGGAATCGTCTATGCCCACCTGGAAAGAAAGTTTCATTTTAGAGAAAACGGTATGAGCAATAAAATCAAAAGAGAAGGATTTAGGTTCTTTACTGATGGTAATTGTCTTATCAAGCAAGGGTGTCCATGGATCTTCATTCCTTTCAAAGGAAATACGACAGCCTTTGTTTTCTTTAGCAGAGGCCTCGAAAGTAAGAGTGTAGGAAGCACCTTTTTCCAATCTATGAAGTTGTGAGGCTGACAATTCCTGGTTCAGCTGTGCATGCCAGTGTTGCGGATTGCTATTCGGATCGAAAACCGATACTTTGCATTTGCCATTATTGATCAGAGCATCACATCCTACCCTGGCAGAAGGATTACCAATCACTGACCATGGAGATAGTATGCATGACTCAAAACCTCCGTTTTCAATTATATTATCGGGGTCTGCAGGATTGGAGGAAAAACAGGATTCAAGAATATATGCTTTGCCGGGATAATTATCATCATCCTGATCTATTCCCACAATTGCATAATTATTATCAATACTTACTGAATTACCGAAAAAACTTTCCTGCTCTCTGTTGGCGGCAGTAATTTTTTGCACTTCAAGCCATGAACCGTTACTCTCTCTTTTGAAAATATATGCAGACCCGGCATCCGGTAAAAAATTTTCTCCGTCAGTATCTTCATCATCATTATCAGCTCCAACAATAATGTAATCCTCAGATATATCAACAGATGAACCAAATTGATCATAGCTTGACCGGTCAGAAGCCACAATTTTCTGTACTTCATTCCAAACATCATTACTATTACGTTTGAAAATATAGGCAGAACCGGAATTTTCCATTGTATGTTCTCCGGAAGCATCCTCATCTTCATATTGAGCAGATACAACAATATAATTACCTGATATGCTTACAGAGCGGCCAAATGTATCATAGGAATTATGATCGGAAGCAATAATTTTTTGTACTTCTGTCCAGTTTGCTGTTGCATCTTTCTTAAAGATATATACCGCACCTGTATTATTAATTTGTGAAGAACCTACAATTGCATAATTGCCGGAAATTGATACAGACTGGCCAAAATAGTTAAAAGCACTATGATCTGATGCAATCAGTCTTTGTACTTCACTCCAGTTTCCTGTTGCATCCCGTTTAAAAACATAAGCCGATCCGGCATCCATAAGGGGACTTTCCCCTGTAATTTCTACATCTTTGTATTTGTTACCGACAATAGCATAATCTTTGAAAATGTCCAGGGATGACATACCGAAAAGATCATGGTCATTTCTATCGGAAGGCACTAGCTTCTGGACTTCTTTCCAACTGCCATTCACATCACACTCAAAAATATACGCTGATCCGGCAAATGGAAGTGAATTTTCCCCTGAAGCATCTTCATCTTCGCCATAGGCTCCTACAATGGCACGATTTCCTGAAATGCTAACTGAACTGCCGAAGTAATCAGCATTTGGCCCATCAGAAATAAAGAGTTTTTGAATTTCATTCCAGTTTCCGTTATTATCTCTTTTATAAATATAAGCTGCTCCAGTAATATAATCAGAGTATTCCCCTGAAGCAAATACATCTCCAACAATAGCATAATTTCCTGAAAGGCTGATTGTGCATCCAAATCTGGAATAATCGCTAATATCGGAAGGCGTGGCAATCTGCACTTCCTCGAATTCCTGTGAGTAGGAACGAAAAGCACATAGTATGCATAACGTTATGAATAGAATAATTTTTGTTTTCATTGCTTTAGTTTTTTCGCGTTAAGTTTTACCGAATATTACGATGAACTATGAGTGATTGAAACAGCGCATTGATATCTGCCAATATTCGTTTTATAAGCGTATGTCTTTATTAATTATTCGTATCCAATTAAATCCTTGATCTTACAGAGCAAATTGCAATACCTGCTCTCTTATTGTTATCTGGTTGCTTATGAATGTCAATTTACATCCCGCATGGAACCAATTGCAAAAAAATGGTATGAACGTTTGGAAAGGTGGTATGAAAAGATAAGAATGTATTATCTTATAAGCAGATATGATTTAATTCATATTATGGAATAATAAAAAAAGGATTTCAGAGAAGAGAAATAACAATCCGGCTTGTATAGTCTATTATTAATACGGTATAGATATTACTATGATTTTCATTAAAAAGTAAATTCTTAACAAAAACACTTAATTTTTTAATATAAGTTTCTAAGGTTCTTTTTTAGCGATTTTGATTCACTTATTCAGGGGGATTCTTGTGAATATTTCGTGCAATGCATAATGCATGAATAACCTGAGATATATTCAAGATCAGATAAGGATACCAATATGTCATGTTATTATGAATACACCATCATGCATTCGAGTTTTCTGATCAATCCGGATCATTTGAAACAAAAAGTACAGGAGGTACTATTTTTTGACTATTCTGAATTTTTGTAACAATTCTGTTTCAGAAGATACCTCGATAAAATAGTCTGAAGGGATCAGGTAAATAAACTCCACCGGTGTCTCAACGCTTACAATTTGTTTCGCTTCCAGGATGCGACCATCCAAATCAGTCAGCTTGTAGTTGAGGCCGTCAAATTCCACAATATCCAGAACAACAATCTCTTCTGTTCCCAACGCAGATGCTTTCATTGAAAGATCCATGTTCTCTTTTCTTCCTACAGTATATATCTCCAGGTTTGAGGCAGTAGATTTTTCAACAGGGAGAAGTTTTGCATCATGGACTTTTTCTCTTTTAGAGTCATCTGAATTCAGAGCAATAGAAACCGTGTTGTTTTCAGAACCGTTTATACCCGAATCAGGTATTTTGTCTTGTGCATGCAGAGCAATTATCAGCATACAAAGGCATAGCAATAGGTTTGTTTTCTTTTTCATGCCAATTGGTTTTAACGACAATAATTCAGGTAGATAATCTTACTACTAATCTCTTAATGGCCAATTTATGATTAAGTAACCTTACTTTATTTCTTTATTTGATCAATATACCAATAGAAACAATGAATGCTTTTTAATTCATGTTTAACAAGTAAACAAGAACATTGTTTTGTTTCACTCTTTGATTCAATGTTCACCGATCAAATATTCGTTGTCTTATCTGATCTTTCAATCTGAAGCAAAGAAATCAGGAAGAACGATGTAACTTCCTTCTTCTGAATAATGCGTCTGTAAATAATGCTATACCCGGTCTTTTATTATAAATCTCGCCTGTCGATTTGTGTTTTGGTATTTCACAAAGACAAAAATCATTTCTACGCTTCAATTCCGTATGCGAAAGTATAATATAAAAACGTATATGTCAAGGAATGAATTGTTTTTCTGATCCTTACCCTCACAGGGTAGAATTATGTTATCAGGGACAGGATTTGTTTTTCCATACGTTCAAAATGGGAGCCTTTCCAAAACACTTTATCACAGTGAGGGCAATAATAAAATTCGTTAAAGAACTGAGCTGTTTCCGGATTGATCTTACCGGCAATTTCTTCTTTCTTTTTTGGAATCAGTTCAGCATTGCATGTCATGCAGCGGGTAAAGGAATTGAACTTGCTGTAGAGATCGAATTTTTTTATCACCTCGTTCAGCTGTTCATGTTTATCAATTGCTCTTACGAAATATCCGTGGCTTACTTCTTTCGATTTAAGCAGCAGCTTATCGCGCGTAAGGATGATCCGTTTTTCCTTTTTTGACACCGAGATGATCTCATCATCATCTATATCCGGTCTGTATAAGGTGTCGAATCCCAACATTCTGAGATATTTTGCCAGTTTACCCAAATGTGCATCCAGAACAAAACAAGGATCTCTTAAGGGAGTTTTTCTTGCTTTTGTTACCGGAGTGATATCCAGGCTTTCAAATACCGGATATACCGAAATGAAATCACCTTCCCGGAGTTGGTGCTCAAAATCAACGGCTTTTTCATTCACCAGTATCATGTCTACTTCGGAAAGAGGGATGCCGATTGATTCAAGAGTTTCACGCACCGATATCGGTGTTTTGAATGCCTGCAAAAAAGGCTTTTGTTTTCTTTCCGGCGACAGGAAATCATTCAGTTCGGCATAAAAGCGGAAAGTAAATTCTTTTTTGATGTTCTTCCCCTGGGTCTTATGTGCAGCTTTTTTTTGAAACACTTTTTGATCTTTGTTTGATTCTTTTGTACAGAATGAAAGTGTATATAGCAAAATTAAGTACAATTACAATTGAGCCCAAAACAAATTGCAGTTTGCGGGTGAGTGTTTCAGGATAGATAAGAGGTACGATATAGCGCTCTATAAAATCGGTTTCATAGGTATTGCCGCCACTCATTTTTCTGAAGTAGTTTTCGAGTGGAGTCAGAGGGCATAGCATATTGAAATACTCCACAACAATCCCCCACAAGGCAAATGGAATATGGATCCATACTATCCGGGGCCATTTTATTACAAGAAAAGCTCCAAGACATACAAATACAATAAAAAGCAAGTGTACGAATACAACCAGATTGGACAGGATATTGTATATCAAAGTTATCAGGTGTTTGTTTATCCTGTAAGTTAATCATTTACCTACACATTTGTTTAACTGTATAGTCGTTTAATCAAGTATAAAGGTTCGTGGCACCTAAACCAATCACCAATCACCAATTACCAGTTGACCAGTTTAACGATTACACAACCGAGCTTGCGAGCTCGACGAAGTCAATTAAACAACCCAATAACCCAACAACCCAACAACCCAGCTCTAAACTAGACTATTCTGTTCAAAACATTGACATTGATTTTATTAAGTGATAACTTTATATAAGAATGCTCTCATGTTTTATACCAATTATTCATTTACTTAATTTTTAAATTATGGCAGAAAGTGTTTACAAAATCATTGAACTGGTAGGTACCAGCACTGAATCATGGGAAAAAGCTGCAGCCGCAGCTGTGAAAAAAGCAGCAGAAAGTCTGCGCGATTTGCGCATTGCAGAAGTAACACAGCTCGATATTCATATGAAAGATGGTAAAATTGAAACTTACCGGGCTAAAGTGAAAGTCTCGTTTAAATATGAAGGACATAATTAAGGAGTTACTGATTCCAGGTTTAGAAGCTGAAATTAACCAGAAACCAGCAACAACTTTGTCCACCTTAGCCTGTGGCGAAGGTGGAGCAATCCCGTCCGAACCGGTGAATCCGTTCAGCCGGGCGGAAAACTACTTTCCTAGATCAGCAAATCTTCTTCCCATCCCAGTTTTATCAGTTCGATTTTTCCCGGATCTGCAGTACCCAGCTTGTGCCTTGTATCGGCAAGCATAATGTGTTTTGCCGGGGGATTCAGGGGTTGGTCTTCCCCGAAATACTCTTTTCGTTTTGCCTGTAGTATTCTTAAACCTGTCGAATCCACTGCAACAGGATCAAATCCCATGATCAGACCGTAGTAATTCCATACATATTTTTTGTTGTAATGATGCGGACCGACACCATGAAACAGGGGAGTGAACATAACCAGGATATTCAACCTTGTTTTTCCTTTTGTAACCGGCAGATTATGCAGTTTGGCCAGATCGGCACAGGAATCCGGATGATAGGCCGGCAGATCCTCAGCAAATGTTATATAGTTTTTAAGCAGACTGCCTACACCGGACCAGTTGTGTGTACGCATAGGCCGTACATTGATCAGTGCGGTAGACTTTTGAAATACCGGATCATTCTTAACCCCACGATCATTTATACTGATCTTTTCGGGAATAACACCCATTCCGATAGCTTTTTCTTTTAAAAGATTTTCAAGTTCCCGCGGAGTGGGAAGGTGCGTCCAGACGTTAGTTTTGATACCCAAAACATCGTTGGGTTTGAAAATTTGAGCCCAGGCATCTTCCCTGAATTTCATGCCGGTCAGTTTTACAAGCCCTTCGTCAAGCATTTTCTCAAGCAAAGCTTTATTCACATTGCCATTTTCATCCAATATATTTTTGTCTCTGATCAATACTACTCTTGAGAGGTTTCCCTGCCTGCTTTTGCCATAGATCTTCATGGGAGATGTGAAAAACAATGATGCACCAATGGCTGCTAATGTTGAGTCTTTCAAGAGTTTTCTCCGTGTGATTGTCTTGGATTTCATAGTCTGAAGTTTTTATCGTTGAATATTTTCAGTGATTTTTCCAATCAGCTTGTTGATTTCAGTTTTTGAAGGTGCATTGAATAAACAAATAAGGTATTTGCCGCAGGTTGTACCACCAAGCCATGATCCGTCTTCGATCTGCATTGCTGTTTCGTCAGATTGCTGATCCAGAAACTGGGTTTTAAATACCGAATAGGCTGAATCGGATTTTTCTTCATTTGCATATTCAATACACAACAGGTAATGGCGGTTTTCTTTGCTGCCGTATTTTGCCAGAATTGCATTTGTATGTTTATCAATTCCAAATATATTATCGTTTGCAATGTAGTAATAGGAATTCAGCCAGATGTAATGATGAAAATATATACAACCATCTTCTGTGAGATTTTCTTCCGGTAAAAGAGAAACAATATCCGGCATTTTACCGGTAGTGGTGATTTTGTTGCTTATTTCAGAGGCAAGGTCTTCTATTGCAGAACGGATGGTTTCATTTTCATCTGTAGCCATAATAGATACATAGAACCTATCTTTCCAGAAAATTTGTGTGCCGGGAAAATATTGAGAACCTTGCCCGTGTATTCCTTCATTTTGTGTACGGGTATGCGTGAAAACTCCGAAAGCATTCTTTGATTCCGACATGTCAAATATCTCTATCCTGATTTCATCCCTGGTTTCATTTGTGATAAACCTGCTTATCACCTCTTTCATACCGTAAGAGATATACAATTCAGCTCCTCCATCTATATAATCATACAGAGATTTGGGATCATACATTTTGTCTTCCATGGCAATTTTCCATCCGGCAGGCGCTGCAGGTAAAAAATCAGTAATGTTTTGTGGTGTGGAAATGTTGGCAAACAGGATTGACATAATTGAAGCGAATAGAATGTTC
>Ga0315547_1000956_pt1 | contig 24872 bp, 19 predicted proteins | sample SalMarSW160240MG_2_FD_202542 | JGI IMG/M metagenome (GOLD analysis project Ga0315547, IMG submission 202542) | Salt marsh sediment microbial communities from the Plum Island Ecosystem LTER, Massachusetts, United States - Salt Marsh Sediment SW1601-240 ...
GGGGACTATAGATCTGGTAAGAACCTTCAGAATAAGTTCTTCCTTCACTTGTGTAGGAACCTCTCAATATAAGATGTTGTTCTGTAATAACATGAGAATGAGAACCCAGCTTAAAACCTCTGGCTAATTTCAGCAAGATTGTCCGCCCATTTTCATTAACCTTTAACGTTTTCATCAGGGTGCCTTCAGGGTAATCATGTGCATTCTCCCAACCCGAGTCATCGAATAAATTGATTAAATTTTTCATACCAGAACCCTCTATTATTATATTTATATTTTAAATTATACAAACATGAAAAGCTTTCAGGTACAAACACCATATCACCCTGTTCCAAAATCGCCCCTCTTTATTTCAGCCTTTATCTTTTTCAAGGCCAGTACTCATACCTTTTTCCTGATTGTTCATCTTTGTAAAAATTTATCCGTTTATGGAATTGATATTAATTGATTTGCAAACAGGGCAATTATAATCTATGATAGGTTCAGGAATGTTAAATCTTGCAAAACATTCGTTACAGAGGAACCAGTTTTTATCAAGATAAGCATTCCCATAAACTGCTTTTATCTCCTTTGCTTCAACCATTGCTCGGGCTATTTTACGTCTTGCACTTTCATAAATCCTCGCAAAGGTGGCTCTCGATACTCCCATAATAACAGCACTCTCCTTATGATTCGACAAATAGTAGTCAGCTTGTTTAATTGCCTCATATTCTTCATAGAACAACTCAACTGAACCTTTACATCCCTTAGCGCAGCCATAAGGTTTATATCCTTTAAAATCTGGTGGCGCAAAAATCTTTCGTAACTTTTTCTGTCGCGGCATTGCTTTATATCTATAATACAAAGATAATGAGAATAATCTCAATAAAGTCAATGAATTTGCGTGATTAACAGATAATATTATCCGCATGTGGTGGTTCATAATCCTGAAGCCCAGAATCAAAGTTGCCTTTTTTAAATATGTGAAAGGATTATGGGAGCTTATTGTGCACATGTTCACTCAAAAAAGAGCTCTGGACTGTGAAGATAACCAGCTAAGGTGGTTTGAACACTTCATCCTGATGATCGGGTACATGGTATTGCTTTTCACTACAGTATTTCTTAACTGGTTCTCAAATAGAAATATGTTTGTTATAATACTCGGTTACGTTGTCAGCATAATAATTTTTATCGTCACGATTGATTTTGTATACGACCGGATAAAAAGGACAAAAGAGATTAGCAAATATTCACAGCCTTCTGTATTAATTCCTGTTTATTATATGCCACTGTTTTATCACTCTTATTAGATGCAAAGGTAATCCTATTTCAAATAATGCTATTGGATAGTCATTCAGTAATTTTAATCATTTACAAACGAAATTTTGATCTTCTTCTTTTCATCATCAATACTGTAATTCTTTGGCAAAACAAACGGCAACAGCCGGCTCAATATTTCAGCTCTCTTATCGGGTTTCATTTCCTTCAATAGCTGAGGCAATATCTGAATTTCGTCTTCCAGAATTATTTTTAATGTCTTTCTCAAGCCGCATGTTGCGTGATTTCTTATATAGGTAACTGCAAAAAACTCTGCAACTTCCCTTTTTAATGTCCAAGATATTCCATAATTACCGCTTCACCTTCAGATTGTAAGGATTTGCTTTGTAAAAAAATTTGATTTAATTTTGGCATATCTTGTTTTAATAAAGATTTTAAGGCCGGGAAGGAGTTGCGAGCTCAGTTATCCCGGCTTTTGTTTTTACCTATTTTTCAGTCTCTTGTTCAATACCTTTTTGAATATATTTAATAATAAGTTCAGGTTTGGTAAACCGTTCACACTTTTCGCTCTTGTCTATTATAAGCTTAGCTAATTTCAAACTTAGCCCCTTAGGTATTTCGATCATTGTTCCAATTGTATTGCCTGATCTTTGTTTTTTTCTCATTTTCTCTAATATTAATTTTAAAACTTAATTATCTGACAATGAAATCTAATAGGCTATACATAGCACTAAAGGACGTCATATTTTGACCGTAGAGCCATTTTAAATTCTCAGAGTAATATATCCTCCACGGGCTATAAGTGCCTTAGAGGCCCTCCAATGGCTCTTAAAACCGATATTTATAATTCTAAATAATTTACAATATTTGTTAAAGACAGATTATTTTGGTTAAGAAAGCAGGTTTTAAAATAGAAAAACTCCAAATTTCTTCAGGGTTTTTTTCTATTTATAAGGTTATGTGAAGATTATTTTTCTACCGATAATGTATTTCCAATGAAATAGGGGTGAGAGGTTAAATTAACGGCAGTTTGCTCCTTGGTTACCTTAATGTACTTCAGAAATTCTCTTTCTGTTTTGTGGCCCGATATCTTCATGATATCAATGATAGGTATTCCCGCGAGATACATGTTAGTACATCCAGACCTTCGAGCTGTGTGGGTTTTTATTAGGTCGCATTTAAAGGCTTTCTTCTTAACGGCAAAACCTCCTCTGTTTTGTTCATAATTTATTTCCTCAGTTATCTTTGCGAGCTTCCCGACATCCTTTATCCTATCGTTAATCTTTTGTTCCCACGTTTTCGGAAGGGTATAATTATATTTCTTTAATATTGTGTCCAGTTCGGGACGGATAGGAATAATACATTTTTCTCCTGTCTTTTGCTGAATCAGTTCAATGACTTTATTTCCTGAATATGTACGGATATTATCTTTTGTTATCCGTCTGTAATCTGAATATCTTTGAGCTGTGTAACAACCTACCAGAAAAACATCCCTTGCAACTTCAATGTGCTTTTTATCAGATAAATCCAGCTCAAATAATGCCTTTATTTCAGCTTCAGTCAGATAGATATTGTCAACCTCTTCCGATATGGCTTTAAATGCCTTCCTGTCTATTTCATTGTTAGAGTGTAAACCTTCCTCCCTGGCTTGTCTAATTATGGTTTTAAGGCTCTTAATATGTTTGCCGATATAATTAGCTCCACAATTCCGATCATAAAAGAAAGCCAGAAAATCATTGTAAAAATCAATGGTTATATCATCAAAGTTAAGTTTTTTATCTCTCTCAGTCTGGTATAAGTCAAACGACCTTTGAAAGCCTTTGAGGCTCCGGAGTGTTCCGGCTGAATAGATTTTCTTTGTATTTCCGCTAAAACAAAGCCTTTGGCCGCTTGTTGCCTCTTGAATGAACCGATCTATATATTCATTAAGATTCTCCTTCCCTGGAGCTTGTTTATAGTAAAATTTGTCAATTACAGATTTTAGCCATTCCTTTGATGCAGGACCAGTCAATTTATAATGTTCCCTTAAAATAAAATCCTTTAGCTGGGTGAATTTGTCTTCAATGTCTTTGGCTTCCGCTTCCGTGAAAACTTCAGTATATAAAATCCTCTGCTTAAATGTTTGTGTTTTTGTGTTCCAGTAATCCGGGAACAATCTGTAAGGTGTCGGGATCCAAATATCAGTTTTCCTTCCATCTGTGAACCGGATATAAACCGGAACCAAATTAGAGATTTTTGACCGGGTGAAAAATTTGATTGTTGCCATGTCTGTAATTTTTAATCAGTACAAAGATACAATTTGCACAACCATTGCACAACAATTTTATTATCTATTTTTATTTGATTTAATTCTTTTTTTTGGGAAAGTGCATCAAATCATTGATTTATCAAGGATAAACTATAAAAACAAGACATAACAAAACAGATATTTGACGTACAGGTTGCACGTTGCATGTTGCTCACATCTCCTCTCTCACCGCACTTCCCTTACAGTCTCCAGAATGATCTGGTAAAAAGAATGAATATTGTATAAATCTCGAGCCTTCCGATGATCATCAGCAGACTAAGGATAAATTTGTTTAACTCAGACATGTGGGCGTAGTTGTCCAGCGGACCCACAGTTCCCAGAGCAGGACCAACATTACCCAGTGACGCAGCTGCCGCACTGGCTGCTGTAACAGGATCGTTCCCGCCAATAACTAAAATAATTGTCCCTATCAGAAAGATAAATATAAAAAACACAACAAATGAGATTATTGATATGTTGGCATTCTCCGATACTGGCTTGTCATTAAGTTTTATTTGTGAAACAGCTTTGGGATGAATAATCTTAATAAAAGCACTTCTTATATTTTTAATAATTATAAGATGTCTTGCCATTTTAATATTACCGGTTGTTGATCCTGTGCTTGCTCCTGTAAATAGTAAAAGAAAGATTACTAACAATGCCGGTCCGGGCCATTGCAGATAATCCGTTGTAGTATAACCCGTCGTGGTAAGGAACGAGATAACCTGGAAAAATCCTTCACGAAAAGCAAGTTCCGGTGATTTGACAGTTTTTGTCAATAAAATTGCGGTTACAATGGCGACTGTGATAATTACCGTTCCCAGATAAAACCATAATTCTTCATTCTGCTTGACCTTTCTGAAGTTGAACTTAACCAGATAATAATATATGACATAGCTCACACCTGCAAGAAGCATGAAGACAGCAATAACATATTGACTATAAGGTGAATAATATCCAATGCTTATGTTTTTTGTTGAGAAACCACCGGTTGCTACCGTACCGAATGTGTGGCAGATACTTTCAAAAAGGTTCATCTCCCCGAGATTTAACAATATCACTTCGGCAAATGTCAGACTCAGATAAATAAATAACAGTCTGAAACCGACAGCTTTTGTCCTTGGGTGTATCTTTTCCTTGAGTGAGGATTCAAGGCTTAATAGCTGGTAACCTGTTATTCTGAGAGAGGGAAGGATAATTATTACAAGTACAATTATGCCCAATCCTCCAATCCAGTGAGTAAGACTTCGCCAGAACAGGATTGAATATGGAAGGATTTCGACATTATCTACAATTGACGATCCTGTAGTTGAAAAACCGGATGAAGCTTCAAAAAATGCATCAATGAATGAAGGGATGGTTCCGCTTATAATATAGGGAAGTGTACCGAAAGCCGACATGGTGATCCACGATAAAGCAACTGCCAGGAATCCTTCCCTGTTAGTGACTTTATGAATAACAACATTACGTGAAACGAAATAAAAACTTACAGAAAGAGTTACTGCTATAATTGAGGACCACAGAAACGGGTATGCTGACTCATTATAGATGTGGGCTACTGGCAGGCAGAACAGGTAGAAAATTGATTCAATAAAAAGAATGGTACTCAGTATGCGAAGAATAACTAACGGATTAATAAGCTTCATACTTTGAATTCCAAAATTTTAGGTTATAAAGATAAACAGAAATAGTTACCGGTTGATCTATATTAAAAAGGTTTATGGTTCGATTTTGTACAGACTGATAAAATACATTGACAGGTGATTATTATGTTTTATATTTGAATTGGAGTTAAATCAAATAATTTGAAGGAAATGGGAAAAGTGTTAGTTATAGGTGCGGGGGGAGTAGGGACTGTGGTAATTCACAAAATGGCTTCCCTGCCGGATGTGTTTACTGAGATTCTACTGGCAAGCCGCACCAAGTCAAAATGTGATGCAATTGCAAAGCGAATTGGAAGCGACCGGATAAAGACTGAACAGATTGATGCTGACAATGTCCCTGATCTGTGCAGACTGATCAAATCGTTTAATCCTGAGATTGTGGTAAATGTTGCGCTGCCATATCAGGACCTGCATATTATGGATGCATGCCTTGCTGAGAAGGTGGGATATCTCGATACTGCAAATTATGAACCCCTCGAAGAGGCAAAATTTGAATACGGCTGGCAATGGGCCTATCAGGATAAATATAAAGAGGCAGGTATTACAGCCATACTGGGTTGTGGTTTCGATCCTGGCGTTACTTCAATCTTTACAGCATATGCAGCAAAACATCATTTTGATAAAATTCATTACCTCGACATCGTCGATTGTAATGCCGGAGACCATAGTAAAGCATTTGCTACAAATTTTAATCCCGAAATAAATATCAGGGAAGTTACACAGAAAGGAAAATACTGGGAGAATGGGAATTGGGTCTACACAAAGCCGCATGAGATCCATAAACCTTTAACTTATCCGGGGATTGGCCAGAAAGAATCATATTTAATTTATCATGAAGAACTGGAATCGCTTGTAAAGAATTTTCCGACACTGAAAAGAGCAAGATTCTGGATGACTTTCGGGCAGGAATACCTTACGCATCTGCGTGTAATACAGAACATCGGGATGGCCGGTATTGAACCCGTGATGTTCGACGGACGGGAAATAATCCCGATCCAGTTTCTTAAAACAGTACTTCCCGATCCTGGTGAACTGGGAGTGAATTACACTGGCCACACATCAATTGGCTGCAGGATAAAAGGTATTAAAGACGGAAGGGATAAAACTTATTATATATATAATAATTGTTCCCATGAAGCAGCATACAAAGAGACAGGTGCACAGGCTGTAAGTTTTACAACAGGTGTCCCTGCAGCTATAGGTGCGATGATGTACCTTAAAGGAATCTGGAAGAAGCCAGGTGTATTTAACGTCGAAGAGTTTGATCCTGATCCGTTTATGGAACAACTTAATTTACTTGGACTTCCATGGGTGGAACTTCATGATGTTGACCTTGAACTCTGATATACTTCGGGCAACTGGCTCCTGGCTACGGGCTTCAGGCAACTGGTTGTTTTTTACCTTTTCATACGGCAGCCTGTCACCTATTTTTGACCAATAACCAATAACCAATAACCAATAACCAATAACCAATAACCAATAACCAATAACCAACAACATTGCCTATCAACTACAAAATAATACCATCCCCATGTTTTGTGATCGATGAAGATAGGTTCAGAAAGAATCTATCTCTAATTAAACATATATCAGATGAATCGGGCGCAGAGCTGATACTTGCATTCAAGGCATTTGCTATGTGGGGAGTCTTTTCCATTCTGAAAGAATATATTTCCGGGGCATCAGCCAGTTCATTGCATGAAGCACGTCTCTGTTTCGAAGAGATTGGTATTCCGGCACATACGTATTCTCCTGTTTTTAAAGAAGAGGAATTTACAGAGGTTCTTGAGTATAGTTCCCATATTTCTTTTAATTCCATTACTCAATATAAGAAGTTTTCGAATATATTAATAAAATGTTCGAAAAAAATATCACCGGGATTAAGAATTAATCCGGAGTATTCTGAGATCAGCTATGGCATGTATAATCCATGTTCCCCTGGTTCAAGGCTCGGAGTTACTATCAATGATCTAAGGTCGGGTTTGCCTGAAGGAGTGGAAGGATTGCATTTTCATGTTCTGTTTGAATCAGATTCGTATGCTCTTGAAAAAGTCCTTCATATTGTGGAATTTAATTTTGGCAGATTTTTTCCGTCACTAAAATGGATCAATATGGGTGGAGGACATCTGATAACAAGATATGGTTACAATGTCGATCACCTGGTTAAAACACTGAAAGAATTCAGGAAGAGATCAGGTCTTCATATCATTCTGGAACCTGGCAGTGCCTTTGCATGGGAGACAGGAGAACTTGTAGCTACAGTGGAAGATATCATTGAAAACCAGGGAATTAAAACTGCCATTCTGGATGTATCATTTACCGCTCATATGCCCGATTGCCTTGAAATACCATATAAACCCAAGATAATGGGAGCAACCGATCCAGTCCAGGGCAAACCGACCTACCGTATGGGCGGTAACTCCTGCCTGTCGGGTGATTTTATGGGAGAATGGTCATTTGAGAGGGAACTTCGGCCGGGAGACAGAATTATCTTCTGGGATATGATACATTATACTATGGTTAAAACCACAACATTTAACGGAATCCGGCATCCTTCTATCGGAATCTGGACAAAGGATAATAAATTCAAGCTGATCAGAGAATTCGGGTATTATGATTATAAGAACAGGTTATCTTAAAGCTGCACAATCTTACGCTTTGCACTGTCCGTTACGTTATAACGGAACAAGTTAAAAAGCTTAGCCCTGCCATTAAAACACTCGCCAGCAAACACTAACCAGCACCAAGTAACCATCACCTGTTTCCACATAAGCTTTAGCGGAGGTGGTGCAACCAACAACCTTTTTACCTATGAATAATCCCTGATCCTATCACTTCTTCTCCTTCGTACCATGCTGCAAACTGACCAGGAGTGATACTCCTCTGTAATTTATTGAAGATGATATATATACCATCATCTCTTTTAAAGAGTTTTGCTTTCTGCAACGGCTGGCGATATCTTATTCTGACCAGATATTCACGTGCCTCTCCCGGTGCCATCTTCAAATCGGTTCTTATCCAGTGTTCTTCATCTTTAGTGATAAAGAGTCCTTTTCTGTATAATCCATAGTGTGACTGGCCTTCTCCGACATAGATAATATTCTTTTCGATATCAGTGGCAATAACGAAAAGAGGTTCCTTATATCCGCCAATATTCAATCCCTTGCGCTGTCCGATTGTGAAGAAGTGTGCACCGTTGTGATTGCCTATAACTCTTCCGTCCGAAGGAACAAATTTATTAGGCTCGGATGTGGACTTCAGCTCTGTATAAGAAATATCATTACCAGGTGATCCGGGTTGCCATAATACATGATCTTTTTTCATAGGTATCTCAATGATCTCTCCTGTTCTGGAAGAGAGTTTCTGTTGCAGGAAGGTTGGAAGATGTATTTTGCCCACAAAACAGATTCCCTGCGAGTCTTTCCTGTGAGCAGTTGCTAGTCCAGTCTGGTCAGCAATCTTACGCACTTCAGGTTTAGTCATTTCACCAACCGGGAAAAGGGAAAAAGCAAGTTGCTCCTGGTTCACCTGACAAAGAAAATAACTCTGATCTTTGTTACTATCCTTTCCGGTAAGCAGTTTGTATATAGTCTTTTTCTCTGACTCCAGATAATCCTTTCTGCAGTAATGTCCTGTGGCTATAAAGTCTGCACCAAGTTTTCTGGCCTCATCAGCAAAAGAATCGAATTTGATCTCCCTGTTACACAGCACATCTGGATTTGGAGTACGACCCTTTTCATATTCTGCAAACATGTAGTCAATTACCCTCAGCTTGTATGGTTCACTCAGATCAACAAGGTGAAAAGGTATCCCGATCTTTTTTGCCACCATATCAGCGAACATCAGATCATCCTCCCAGTGACAATCACTCTGGAGTAATCCGGTAGTATCATGCCAGTTTTTCATGAACAGCCCTATAACTTCGTAATTCTGCTGCTTAAGAACCCATGCGGCAACACTTGAGTCAACACCACCTGATAAACCGATGACTACCTTTTGCTTCATACTGTAAAGATAACAAAAGAAGTTTGCCTGTCGCGGCGTTTATCCCCCCAATCCCCCCATGAAGGAGGGCTTGTGAGTAGCTTTTTATTGTAGTATATTATGTGAAACAGGATTTTAACCCTCCTTCAAAGGGCAGGGGGGCAGGACAGCGACCAGCGGGAACAAGATTCCGGGACAGATTTTCCTCTGATGAGAATTTTCTGGTAAATTGAAGGAATGTGAAACCTAAATTGGGTAACTTTAAGCCATTATGGGACAGGGAACACTAACGATTTACAGCTCCTCTGCCGGCTCAGGAAAGACTTATAAACTGACAGGAATATATCTCACAGCATTATTCCGGTCGAGATACAACTACAGGAAAATTCTTGCCGTAACTTTTACAAACAAGGCTACAGCCGAGATGAAGAACAGGATATTGGATCAGCTTGGCAACCTGGCAAATGGCAAACGCTCCGGCTACCTGCATGACCTGATCAGGAGTACCGGGAAACCTGAAGAGTGGTTAAGAAGTGAAGCCGGAGAGATTCTTCAGTCTCTTATAAATGATTACTCAAGATTCTCAATCAGCACTATCGATAGCTTTTTTCAGAAAGTACTCAGGGCTTTTGCAAGGGAAACAGGACTTCACTCAGGCTTTAATGTTGAAATCGATCATAGTGTTATATTATCTGAAGCTGTCGACGAAATGATTGCTTCAGCTGCCGAAGATACAAAACTGAAAAAGTGGCTTATCAGTTTTGTGAAATCAAATCTTGAGGAAGAGCGGGACTGGAACCTGAAGAAAGAAATAATAAGGCTTTCAGAAGAACTCTTCAGGGAGAAATATAAGACGCTTTCTTATGACGAAAGATTAAAACTCGAAAACAAGGATTTCCTGTCAGACTATATTAATGAGATGAAAGAGATATCATTATCATTTAAAAAGCGTCTGACAGAATATGGAAAAAAATGCGAAGAACTGTATCTGGAATTTGGATTGTCGGATGATATGTTTTATCAGAAAGGGAAAGGAATTCCTCTGCTTATAAGAAATCTGATATCAGGAGTAACAGAGCCTGTCAACAATTATTCCCGTGAAATTATGAAGAATCCTCCAAAATGGTGTACCGGTTCAATGTCTTCACAACTGGAGACCGCTCTCAAAACAGGATTTGAAGATACAATCAGGGAGGCAATAATTTTTTATGACACAAATATCAGATCTTGCAAAAGTGCTGATGCAATTCTTGCAAATATTTATACCCTTGGAATATTATCGGATGTTTTATTGAACATAAGGCAGATAACCTACAATGAAAACATTTTCCTTCTGTCAGATACAGGTGAATTTCTTTATCATATTACAGGTAATGACCAGGCTCCTTTTATTTATGAAAAAGTCGGTAACAGATTTGAAAATTTCATGATAGATGAATTTCAGGATACCTCATTTCTGCAGTGGAAAAACTTCAAACCGCTTATAGATAACAGTATGGCGGAGGGATTTGATAATCTTGTAGTTGGTGATGTAAAGCAATCAATTTACCGGTGGAGGAATAGCAACTGGAAAATACTGGGCGTAGATCTAAAGAAAGAGGTTGATAATGAGCGCATTATCCTTAAAACTCTCAATACAAACTGGCGAAGCCTTTCAAATATTATCAGATTCAATAATTCTCTTTTTTCAGTAATTCCGGAGCTTGTTGATGATGAATTTGGTACGGGTGTGCTTCCAATAAGCTTCAGGGAACTCTATTCAGAGACAGTACAATCAGATCCCAGGAAAGACAGTGGAGGATATGTAAGACTTGGATTCATCGGAGATGATGAAGATATGAGGTGGAATGAAAAGGTATTGCAATTATTACCTTCAATAATTGAATCATTACAGGATAAAGGTTATACTGCCTCTGACATCGGAATAATAGTCAGGAATAACAAAGAGGGAGCAAATGTTATCAGGAGAATAATTGAATACAGCAACGATTGTGATGAGATAAAAAGAAGAAGGTATAACTATAACATCATATCAAACGACTCATTATTGATGTCCAGGTCACCGGCAGTAAATTTTCTTATAGCATTCATGGCGGTATTGAATGATCCTGAGGATATGATTAGCAGAGCAGTTATGTTAAGATTTTACCTGCTTGCAACAGGAGAGGAAGAGGCCGAAAAGGTTACTCTTTACAATGACAGGCTTGCCGATACTTCGAAAGAATATTTTCCTGATGGATATGATGAGTTTATCGATAATATCAGACAACTCTCATTGTTCGGGATGATAGAAAGAATAATAGGATTTTTCGGACTTGGGAACCATGCTTCCAATGTGGCATACTTGAATACTTTTCAGGACTATGTTCTGAGTTTTACAAGTACCAGGAGTAATGATTTACAGTCGTTTATTGAATGGTGGGAAACAACCGGAAAAGACAAATCAGTTGTGTTTCCGGAGTATCACAATGCAATCAGAGTACTGACTATCCATAAGTCAAAAGGGCTTGAATTTAATGTTGTTATTTTGCCATTTCTCTCCTGGAATCTTGATCATAAATCCTTTAAGCAACCTGTATTATGGGTTACACCGGATGAGTCACCTTTCAATAATCTGGGGATTGTTCCTGTACGTTACAAAAAGGATCTTTCTGATACTATATTCGAAGATGATTACAAAGATGAAAGGTATTCAACATATATTGATAATATCAATCTGCTTTATGTCGCATTGACAAGAGCAAGAAAAGTAATTTATGGTTTTGTTCCGGCAAAACCAAGGACAGAGAATACAATTGCGCGTATAATTAAAGAAGCTCTTGTTTCTGAATTCAGCTTTCCGGACTCTTCATGTATATCTCTGAGAGAGTACTATAAGGACGAGAAAGGTATATTTGAGTTTGGGGAAATACCTGTAATTGAATATGAGAAGGAAGATATTCTAAATCTTATCTCGTCCACGTATAGTGTTAATTATGATATGCGATCACTAAAACTTAAATTACATGGCGAAGAATATTTTCCGTCAGAAAGTGCATCAGCTTATGAAAAAACTGACTATGGAATATTAATGCATGAGATTTTTGAAGGTATAATTACTCCTTCTGACATACCATGTGTTATCAGAAAAATGGTTCTGGCTGGGAAAATATCGGAAAAGGACTCATCCGGATTTCAACAACGGATTACATCGTTGATCAATAATCCTGATGTTGCTGACTGGTTCAGACCGGGGAACAATGTTCTCACAGAGGCTGCAATACTTCTGCCATCAGGCACTACCAGACGGCCGGACAGAATTATTCTTGGCGACAATAAAACAACAATTATTGACTTTAAATTCGGAGAAGAGAATACCAACCATGTTAACCAGATTAATTATTATCGCCGGCTGATGCATGAAATGGGGTACCCTGATATTGAAGCATACTTATGGTATGTTGATATGAAAAGAATTGTACAGGTCTGAATGTCAGATAACCAGCATAAAAAAAGAAAATATCCCTGGGGTCACGAACGGCGCTTCAATGCCTATTCCAACTATTTCAGAAGTATTTATGGGGCAAGGATTCAGAAAGTATCTGTTGATGCCGGCTTTAGCTGTCCTAACCGTGATGGAACGAAAAGCTATGGAGGCTGCACTTTTTGTGACAATGAAGCATTTAATCCATCATACTGTATACCCGAGAAATCAATAACCAGGCAAATCGAGGAGGGTATACAATTCCTCAAACGGAGATATAGAAAATCAGCTGCTTATCTTGCATATTTTCAGGCATATTCAAATACATATGCACCACTTTCAAACCTTAAAGAGCTTTATCAGGAAGCGTTGAGTTACCCGGATGTTATAGGATTAATAATAGGTACAAGACCAGACTGTATCGATAGGGAGAAACTTGACTATCTGAAAGAACTCTCAGGGCAATATTATCTGGCAGTTGAGTACGGAATAGAGTCGTGCTATAACAAAACACTGAAGAGAATTAACAGGTGTCATACCTTCGAAGATGCAGTAAAGGCTTTAAAGCTGACAGCTGAACGCAAAATTAAAACCGGAGCTCATTTTATCTTTGGACTCCCCGGAGAAACAAGGGATGAAATGCTGAAAGAGGTGGAAATAATATCCCGTTTGCCTCTTACAACTGTTAAATTTCACCAGCTTCAGATTATCAAAGGGACGGCTATTGAAGCAGAGTATATTGATAATACTGATGAATTTCAGCTTTTTACATGGGATGAGTACCTGGATTTTATTGTCAGTTTTCTTGAAAGACTTAATCCTTCCATTGTGGTTGAACGTTTTACAGGTGAAGCTCCTCCTCGTTTTTTGAGAGGAGAGGAGTGGGGTAAAAAACGTACCGACCAGATAGTCTCACTTATTGAAAAAAAACTTGAAGAACTTGATACGTGGCAGGGGAAATACTATGCACAATAGTGCCTCTGGTCAGATAATTGCAATTATTAGTTTTAAAATCTTTCCTTTTTTAATTTTCAGAGAGTATCCCTCCATAAGCTCTTTGCCGGTAATAATTTTTTCATGACCGTTTTCTCTGGTAATTGAATAATTTTTCTCCTCTTCTATAATGAAATACTCAGGGAACTGATTTATCCTGGGCCAGTCAACCGGTAAATGAAGGTATTCATGATGTCTTTTTTTGTCAAACTTTAATATTCCTTTCCAGTCTTCTGCTGCATAAGCAGAAACGAAGAGTGTATCACCTTGCCGTTTCGCACCTATTTCCAGGTCGTCATGCCAGGGATCCAGGTAAGTACCTTCAGTCTTCCAGAGAGCATACATTATTGTTGTGCGGGCAAAATTGCCGTCGCCATGCCAGCCTTCAATTATACCTGACGGCTGTTGTTTATCCCACATTACTCTGATTTCACTGTCAATCCACTCCCTGGCTTCCGGAACAGGTTCCCTTGCATAAAGGTTTAGAGTACCTTCGATAGCATCTGCGTAGCCATCTGAACTGGTTCCTTCCCAGGCAAAATTCCGGTATTTCTCATTAAGTGTTTTTAGTGCTTTAATAACAGGTTCCCTGTATTTGTTAATATTATCTATAAGGTATATGGTATAATAACCATTTAGAGTATAACCAAAATTATCTGCTATCCCCTCATTAACCGGCTTGCCTGCTACAGGATCAATAGAGTTATAGAATAATCCATCTGTATTTCGTCCTGTTTCAAGTATCCTGTCGAGCATTTCATATAAAGGTACCTGGTATACCTCTTTTTTATATTTATCAGTAAACGTAACTGTTGCATATAATTCACAAAGCCCTGAAACGATCTCACAGCCGTGATCCCTTAACCGGAGAACTCTGAAATTGCGGGTAGGATGATTATCGTCAAGAAGGTAATAATCTCCAAGTCTTATTGCCCAATCCAGATATTTTATTTTTCCGGTTGCCCAGTATATTCGTGAAAGTGCCTGAAGCATTTCCCCATTGACCTCGGGATTATCTGAGCAAATATTTCCATATGGGGTTTCAACAGGTGCAAATTTCCAGATATCATCAATAATTGATATCATACGTTCGGACCATGGACTGGGGCCTAACCATTCGGTCAGAGGAATCAGTCCGTCTTTAACATATTCTGAGGAACCAAAAATAATATCGGATAAAATAGTATCGTTGTTTACAAAACCTTTTTTGGAAAAGGAATATGTATCGGGTAATGAGCCAAGACGGGAAGTCAGTTCGGTCTCGGTTTCAAGCATATCAAGCATTAATCCATTAAATAATTTCTGGTCAAGGATAGCTGCAGTTAAGACCATAAACGGGTAATTATCTGCAGCACAGTCTTTTGCATTCCATATATCCCTCCCTTCCTCAAGGTTTCGCGGTATCAACCGGGTTGCAGAATCTGCTTCAGCCAGCCAGCCCTTCACGTATCTGAGACACCTCTCATATGCTTCATTTACCAGTTTACCATTCTCTTCCGCTGCCGCAAATGAATCTTCAACATTCGGGGTAAATACCTTTTGCGATTGATGGCAGCCGCTTAAGAGAACAAATAGTATAAGTTCAAGGATAAGTAAACGTTTCTTCATTTTTATTGTAGATTTCTTAAAGATTAATTTATTTAAGATCATATGAATAATAAATTCTATCTGTAAGTTAAATATATTCTTTTTATTGAAGGATGGATAGTTGATTTCGTTAAATTTGAAAGAAAATACCTGAGTATATACCAGTAAACAGTCCCGGTTTGGTTCGCTCCCGGGATTTAGGCAAAGCCTCAACAACCGGCAACCATATGGAATACTTCCTCGAAAGAATAGCAAGGCATCTTTACCAGTACTATGGTGACAACCTGAAAGACCAATGTCTTGTCTTTCCAAACAGAAGAGCAGGGCTCTATATTCTTAAATACCTGGGGGCAGAAATAAGAAAACCTGTATGGTCTCCGACTGTATTTACGATAAATGAATTATTCCGCCATTATTCCGGACTTCAGATTGCCGATAACGAGATACTTCTTTTTGAACTCTATAAGGTATACCGGAGGCTTAAAAAATCGCATGAAAGTTTCGACGATTTTTATTACTGGGGAGAGATGTTGATTAACGATTTTGATGATATTGACAAGTATCTCGTAAATGCAGTATTGTTATTCAGGAATGTATCAGATATTAAAAGTATAGACCTTCAGTTTGGCACTCTCGACCAGGAACAGGTAGAAATAATTAAAAGATTCTGGATAAACTTCAATCCCGAAAAGCAAACCAGGGAAAAATCAGAATTCCTGGCTGTCTGGTCAGTTTTAAATGATATTTATAAAGAATTCAGAGACATACTAAGAGGAAAGAACCTTGCTTATGAAGGTATGGTTTTCAGAGATCTGGCCGAAGGTTTGTCCGAAACTGCATTTGATCTGGAATGGGATCTTGTACACTTTATCGGCTTCAACGCATTAAATAACTGCGAGAAAAAACTGATGAAGAAACTGAAGAGTGAAGAGAAAGCACTATTCTACTGGGACTTTGACAATTCTTACATTAAAGGATCCAGATATACTTCAGCCGGATTTTTTCTGCGGAAAAATCTGCAAACCCTGGGTAATGATATGCCACAGGACTGGAGCTATAACACTCTTCTTTCTCCTGGTTCTGCACCGATAAGCAGGCGTGTGATTGATACATCTTCAGATGTTGCACAGGTAAAACTGATGTCACAGTTAATCATTGAATTTCAGGATATTACACCTGAGAATGCTCATCATACAGCGATAATTCTGGCTGATGAAGATTTGCTTTTACCCGCTCTTACAAGCCTCCCTGAGAATGCCGGAAATATTAATATAACAATGGGTCATCCGTTGAAACAAACCCATATTTATTCTTTGATAAGGTCACTGCTCCTGCTTCAGAAAAATGCAAGAACTGAGAATGGCAGAGTACATTTCAATTATAATGATGTCCTGTCTATTCTTAAATACTTGTCAGTAAGTGGTTTATTGAATGAAACCGAGAATGAAAAACTGAATGAGATTATTAAAATCAATCTGGTCTGGGTACCGGAAGACTATTTCGATAATACCAATACACATTCAGGAAGAATCTTCAGGAAAGCAGCAACACCCGAAATACTTTCGGAATACCTGAAGAATATCCTGACAGGTATTTCTTTAAACAGCAGAGCGAGACAACCTGAATCAGCAGAGACTAATGTACAAAGGAGTGTTGACAATGAGTTTATGTACAGAATTCTGCTCTCGATCAATAAACTGAATACAATAATTAAAAGTGAAGACATAAATTTTACTATCGATACATATTCAAGAATTCTTGACAAAATACTTAGAAGCCAGTCTGTGCCATTCTCGGGAGAACCGTTAGCAGGGATTCAGATAATGGGTATTTTGGAAACACGTGCACTCGATTTTAAAAATCTTATTATTCTTTCAGTAAATGAGGGTATTCTTCCGGCTGTTTCTGCCGGATCATCCTTTATACCCTTTAGTCTGAGAGAATCATTCGGTCTTCCTGATATAAACCACCAGGAGTCTGTATATGCTTACCATTTCTACCGTCTGTTGCACAGGTCGGAAAATGTAACATTCATTTTTAACTCAAATACAGAGGGATTAAGAACCGGAGAAATGAGCAGGTATCTCCTTCAGTTGAAATTTGATACTGTTATGCGACCTGATTTCCTGAGTCTTGGTTTTGATATCAGGACCCACAGTTCAATCAGAGAAACTGTGCAGAGAACGGACAGGCATTCAAAACTGATGAGATCTTTTTATGCTGGTAGTGAAAACGAAAAATTGCTTTCACCTACAGCCATTAATACCTGGCTTCATTGCAGAATGAAATTCTACTACCGGTATGTTAATCGGCTAAAAGAACCAGACAGGATAGTCCCGGATATTGATCCTGCTATGCTCGGAAGTATGCTTCATGAAATAATGAATGAACTTTATTGTAATTATATAGGACAGGCGCTTTCTGGAAATACTATCGGTTCTTTTATGAAAGATGAATCAAGGCTGGAAACTCTTATGGATAAAACTGTCAGGAACAGGTTTGGGAACAGGAAGTTAAGTATTGTTACAGGTAACGAAATAATTGTGAAGGATGTATTAGCAGTTTATCTTCACAGAGTACTGGAGGCTGATCATTTGTCTTCTCCGTTTACTGTTCTTTACCTTGAAGAACCATTCAGCTTTACTCTTAACACCGGGTCGAATAATAATGCATTTAATATAAGAGTGGGTGGAAATATTGACCGTGTTGACATAACCGGTGGTATTACCAGGATAGTCGATTATAAGACTGGAAAAGTCGCTGACCGGATCAGTTCAGTTGAAGATCTGCTTACTGATGACAGGCAGAAAAATCTTGATGGCTGGCTTCAGATATTACTCTATTGTGAAGCTTATGCAAAAGGATCTCCCCAGAGTATAATCACACCATCTATCTATAAGGTAAGGGAATCCGTTCCGTCAGAATTATCTGACAAACTTAAATTAAGAAGACCGGGCAGAGATATTTTAGTTGTGGAGGATTATAATATGGTAAGAGAAGAGTTTATTTCCGGTCTGACAAGAACAATTCAGATCATTTTCTCCGATGACGAATCATTTACTATGACACGTGACCGGGGTAAATGCAGCTACTGTCCATACAAGACATTATGTATGCGCTAAACATCAACAGTAAAAACTATTTTTCCATTTCCCGCTGAAGAGCTGCCATCATAATGGCTGTAAATGCGGCTTCCGTACCCTTGTTACCATGCCTGCCTCCGGCCCTGTCTGTTGCCTGCTGATGGTTGGTGGTGGTTAACACTCCAAATATAAAAGGGATATTATATTCAAGATTAAGCTGAGTTATTCCCTGCGTAACTCCCTGGCAGATATATGTGAAATGGGGTGTTTCACCCTGAATGATACAACCAAGACATATTACAGCATCCAGCTCTTTATACTCTGCAAGAAACTGAGCACCCAGCGTAAGTTCGAAACTTCCCGGAACGTGTCTGACCACAATATTCTCTTCAGCTGCACCATGTTTTTTCAGGGTATCAATTGCTCCCTCAAGTAATGATGATGTAATATCCCTGTTCCAGTCTGATACTACAATACCAAAACGCATCTGCCTGGCATCCGGAACAGCTTCAGGTTTATATTCCGAGAGATTGGTTGTCCCCATTTACTTCATCAGTAGTTTTACCCTGGAAATATATTTATCGATTGATGAACCTTCGGTACTCTCAGGGTATTCACTCTTAATCCTTTCGTATATTTTAAGCGCTTCGGCATAGCTGTTGTTCAATTCATATAATTCTGCGGCTTTCATAAGAAAGATGGGTGAATTGAATGAATTTGAAGCAAAATCAGCTGCCTCAAGATATTTGGATATACCTTTTTCATAGTCGCCCATTTCAACATAAGCATCCCCTGTTGCTCCGATAGCCAGCGATCCAATGACCTTATCCTTTTTTGAATACTTGTTCAGAAAATCTATAGCTTCTTCATATTCACCAAGATGCAGATAACAGATACCTGTACCATAAAGGGCAAGGTTGCCGGTATTGGTAAATTTATACTCATCTGCAATATCCAGAAATCCCAGATAATTACCATCGCCATATAACGCAAGGTTAATTGAATCCATCTCAAGATATCTTTCTGCCTGGTATATCTGCGATTGAGCTTCATCATTTCTTTTATGAATATAAATCCGGGCAAGCCAGAAAATACCAACCAGAGCCACAATAACAGTCAAACCAGTTAATAATGATTTATAGTTTTCTTCCAGGAATTGTTCCGTTTTGGTGAGTGTTTGCTCAACATTCTGCAGAGTCTGGGGACTGGTTGACTTCTTCTTCTTCTTTGCCATAATGATAAATTCTATAGCCCTTTAAAAAATAACTCCGCAAAAGTAATTTATTTTTTCGTTTTTTCGTTATTTTGTTAATTCGTTATTGTGTTGTTATATTTTATGCCATTAAACCCTCAAACTCTGCATGTACCTCAAGAAACTCTCTCTTACAAATTTTAAAAACTATACACGGGCGGACCTGGAATTTTCATCAAAGATCAACTGTTTTGTTGGTAATAATGGTGTGGGGAAAACAAATATTTTTGATGCAATACACTATTTATCGCTCTCGAAAAGCTTCTTTAATAATATTGATAATATAAGTATTAAGCATGATGAGGATTTTTTTAGCATACAGGGATTATTTATCAGAGATAATGAAGAGAATAACATTTTTTGTTTTTTCCAGAAGCAAAAACAGAAGGTATTAAAACATAATGGTAAAGAATATCAGAGGTTATCAGATCATGTCGGTAAATACCCTGTTGTGATGATTTCGCCTGCTGACAGCTCACTCATTAGTGAAGGGAGTGAAGAGAGGAGAAAGTTCCTTAATAAAATAATAAGTCAGTATAATTCTGAATATCTTAACTCTGTACTTAAATATAACAAAGCTCTTCAACAGCGGAATAAATTGCTTAAGGATTTTAGAACAGGAGATTACTTTGATAATGAAATGCTTTCAGTCTGGGATGCGCAGCTGGTAAAGTACGGGACCCTTGTATTTAGTGAAAGGGATTCCCTGGTGAATGAACTCATCGAAGTCTTTCAGGAGTATTACTCATTTATCACCAACGAGGCGGAATCAGTTAAGCTTTCATACCATTCACATCTTAGTGACGGCGATTTCAGCGAGTTACTAAGGAATTCTGTATCAGAGGACAGATTCTTTGAGTATACTACTACTGGCATTCATAAAGATGATCTTGTATTTGAAATGAATGGCTACCATGTGAAATCACTTGGCTCCCAGGGACAACAAAAATCATATCTGGTTGCGCTTAAACTTGCCAAGTTCGATTATATTAAAAGGAAAGCCGGATTCGCCCCGATTCTTCTGCTGGATGATATTTTTGATAAGTTTGATGCTGTCAGGGTAGAACAAATTATACGGCTTGTCGGAAATCACAGGTTTGGTCAGATTTTTATTACTGACACTCACCAGGACAGATTGCAGGATATCCTGAAAAATCTCGATTCAGACTATAAGCTTTTCAGAATCGGTAATGAAGGAATAGATGAAATCATTCAAAATGGTATAAGGAAGAAATGAGACGCAGTAAAACCATATCTCTTGCAGAAGCAATAAAAGATTACATCAGGGAGATGAATCTGGATGAAAAACTTACGGAAATAAACTTAATCAATTCATGGGAAGAGATTGTCGGAAAAGCTATCTCTTCCAGAACCACAAGAGTATATATCAAGGACAGGATTATGTACGTTCATCTTAATTCATCAGTTGTCAGGAACGAATTACTTATGCTCAGGGAAGCTTTGAAAGAGAAATTGAATGAAAAGGCAGGCAGGGAAGTAATTAAAGATATCGTTCTCAGATAGACTTCAGCAAATCAGGTTATTTCATAATTTTTTCCGGAAATCCGGATTGATTTTTCTATATTTTTGTGTGATGTAAAGAGATACTCTTTCCCTTCTGAAGTTACCCTGACTTTTTTGTTTTCAATTTCAACAGCAACTTTACCGGTACTATTTTTTTGCACTATGAAATCTGCCAGCAACAGCGCTTTTTCTATCCCGTCACCACGCCTGAAATTCCATACCTCATCCGGTTGAGCAAGCCTGTTACTGTCATAAATGGAATTATCAGGCATATCATGGAGAATATTAAATACATCTTCTGTTGATTTTCCATTCAGATCATTAAAGCATACAGGATTGCGCTCCATAGCTGCCTTAACAAACGGAAGCCAGCTTATAACATCCATTTCCCTGTATACATATAATGCAAGCCGGGATAATTCCGATCGGTCCGACAATGAGTGGATTGTCCTGATGATTGTATCCCTGTTGTCTTCAATATCTATTCCAGGTACTATGGTGCTGACATAATTCTTTTCATGATCAGGAAGCCGGGGATCTGTTTTAATAAAACCAGCCAGGTCAATGAACATTTCGTGAATAAAATTTTTAAATCTGGCTTCTGTATTCCGGATAACATCGTTTTCTATTTCTTCAAGGCTTTTACCTTTACTTTTGCTTAAAATCTCTTCGATATTATTCAGCATTATTTTCCCGTGGATCGGACTGAGATGAAATTCATCTTCTTCTATTTCTTTTACAAGCAATTCGCGAGTCTCACAGGAAACGCCGAACTTGCTGGTATGCTCGTATTCAAACATCTTTTCAAGTGATATGTACCTTTCCTTCCCGGAACATTCACACCTGTACTGAAATAATGATTTGTATTTTGGCTTGAACCGCAGGAAGTTAACAAAGTTAGTATCCGTAAGTTCAGTAATCAGAAATTCTCTGAGCCTGAGTGAGAAAAGTTCATATGCTTTCCTGTCGATAGTTGCCTCATCATATATTAAATGAATATAGCCTGAGATATGAGATACAATGGTTACCTTCTCATTTTCCATTGCTCTTCGTGCTTTGGCAGATAGAGAAGTACCGTTAAACCACATATTCTTTGTAACAATTCTTCTGTTATTGGTAATCAGGCCATTGTTTTCGATAATGAAGTTTTGTGAGTGTAAAGGTGTGGCGATCAGAAAGATTTTTTCGAGTGGAACTCGTCCCACCACAAACATGGCAGCAGTATAGAGTGCTGAAAATGAAACACATTCACCAGCTCCTGAGGAGAAATTCTCCTTGAATTTGAAGGCTGTCATTGCCTCAACAGTTTCAGTTTTCCAGTAAGGGATAATATCTGAGTCATATTTGTCGAGTCCAAAATGTTTCCTGATATCAATATCAAAATAGTACTTATCTCCCTCATAACCGAATAAAGCATTTGACTGTTTTAACAACTCCGTATTAAAAAATTTTGCGAATCTTTCCAGCTCCCTGTTTTTTGAAGTAAGACCCCATGTTGACAGATCCAGATTAAAAACATAATTCTGAATGATATACTGTTTTATCCTGTTGGTTTTGTATGTAAAATTCTTTTTATCAATGTCTTTAAACCATGGATCCTCCCGCCACTTCCAGATAATAGGAGACATTATATTTGCCAGTACAAGAGGATAGAATAACTCCGGGAAGATAAAAATCTCCATATCGGAGAGAGTAAAAGCAGAAGAATACCTTTCCAGGATTTTGTTATCGGAAAAGTCTGTTTTGAGATTAGAATACATGAGTCCTATTAAATTTTTGCAAATCTAATAACACAATTTAAATTTAAAAGCTTAAGCAGTAATTAGAATCTTTCTATACCTGAAAAAAAGAAATCGATTTCGCGCTGTGCATTCTCAACAGAGTCAGAACCATGCACGGCATTCATCTGTATTGATACTGCAAAAATTTTTCTTATTGTCCCCTGTTCTGCTTTACTGGGATCTGTATCCCCGATAAGCTTCCTGAATAATTCAACTGCATTATTATGCTTTAGTATCATAACAATAACAGAACCTGATGTCATAAACTCAACAAGATCCTCAAAGAAAGGTTTGCCTTCATGAACAGCGTAGAATAACTCGGCTTGCGGGAGCGTCATTTTTACCATTTTCATGGCTGTGATCTCAAATCCCCCTTCATTAATCATTGCAAGGATGGGGCCTGTTTTTCCTGTCCTTACAGCATTTGGCTTAATAATTGCTAGCGTAAAATCACCGGACATAATCAATTAATTTTGACATTCAACAATCTGATAGGTCTTCAGGAATATTTTCTATCTTTGTCCACTTGTTTTAGCAGTAGAAAAAGTGTTAGACTTATCCAAATATACAAAACAATTATCGAATCTTTTAACATCATCTGAGAATATATTGCTTGTATGTCATATCAATCCTGATGGTGATGCAATCGGATCTCAATTAGCACTCTATCAATATCTTAAGACAACAGGCAGAAATGTTAACATGCTCTCTCCAAACAACCTTCAGGAGTTTCTCAAGTGGATGGATGGAGCAGAAATAATAAATATTTTCATCAGGGACAGGGAAGAATGCAAAAAGCTGATCAGAGAAGCAGATCTGATTATAATGCTCGATTTCAACCAATCGAACAGGCTCGGAGAAGCTGAAAAATTTATCATTAATTCCCGCGCTTTCAAAGTAATAATAGACCATCATCTGGATCCTGAGGATTTTGCAGACCTTATAATAACTGATCCTTCAAGATGCTCAACTGCTGAATTGTTAAATGATATTATCAGCAACATTCATGGAAGTCAGTTTCTTAACACTCCGTATGCTGTGGCTGTTTACGTTGCAATTATTACCGATACCGGGAACTTTGAATATGGAACCTATTCAGGCGACACTCTCAGAACTGTTGCCGGACTGCTTGATTACGGAATTGAAAGGGATGAAATCTTTAATAGAGTTTACAATAACTTTTCTGAAGACCGTATGAGACTGATGGGATATGCACTGGATAAAAGGATGGTCATAATACCGGAATATAAAAGCGCGTATATCTATCTTACAAAAAAGGATCTGACTGATTATAACTACGTAAAAGGTGATACCGAAGGATTCGTTAATTTGCCTCTGTCAATAAAAGGAATTGTCTTTTCAACTCTTTTTATTGAGAAGGAAAATAATATTAAACTATCCTTTCGTTCGAGAGGAAAATTTCCTGTAAATGAATTTGCCTCACTGTATTTTTCCGGAGGAGGTCATTTAAACGCTTCAGGGGGTGATTATTATGATTCACTGGAGAATACTATTGCCTACTTCATGAAAGTCCTGAAAGAGAATATCTGGCAGTTGAAATATTGAATTTCGATTATAATGAACAGAAGATCGTCTATATTCTTTATCCTTATTCTGGTATTGATGTCCTGCAGTAACAGGCAGGAGAGAAGCACTGTGCCCGGCAAACCTGGGAAAAGTGAGATGGCTGATCTTAATAAGTATCTTGTTCGTAAAGACAGGGAAAGGATTGAAAATTACATCGAACGGAAGAATCTGATAATGAAAGAATCATCCTCCGGACTATGGTATTTTATAAATCAGGAGGGATCAGGAGATCTCTTTACTGACAATGATAAGGTAGTTTTCGAATATGAATACTCCCTTCTCGACGGAACACAGTGCTATTCATCAGAGGAACTTGGTCCAAAAGAAATAATCCTGGGCAAGAGTGAAGTTGAAGCCGGACTGAACGAAGGCTTAAGGATGTTGAAGCCGGGTGCAGAGGCAATCTTTAT
>Ga0315547_1000958_pt1 | contig 24824 bp, 22 predicted proteins | sample SalMarSW160240MG_2_FD_202542 | JGI IMG/M metagenome (GOLD analysis project Ga0315547, IMG submission 202542) | Salt marsh sediment microbial communities from the Plum Island Ecosystem LTER, Massachusetts, United States - Salt Marsh Sediment SW1601-240 ...
ATAACATATACCCCCATAACCAACCTTGAACTCGACCTTAAAGCTACATTCCTTTTGGGTAAAGACTATACTGAATACGGAGATAAAATAAATGACTACAAAATTTATGCATCGGTGAAGTACTATTTCTAGCAAAGCCTTGCCGTTACGCGAGTTAACCGATTTATATTCTCATACGATACCACTTTATGAATTTGAACCGCTAAAAACACTTCCCTTCCCTACCCCGTTCCGGATCGTGACGGGGAAGGCTGGCCTGTCAAAACATCTCTGAAATTATCTTCCGGCCATCATTGCCTCAACATCTGCCTTAACCTCACCAATTGGTTTGATATCAAACTTTTCTACCAGAACCTTAAGGACATTTGGAGACACAAAGGCTGGCAGTGTTGGCCCCAGGCGGATTCCCTTAACTCCAAGGAAAAGAAGAGCAAGAAGAACAGCTACCGCTTTTTGTTCATACCATGCTATATCATAGGGAATAGGCAAATCGTTAATATCTTCAAGTCCAAAAACTTCTTTCAATTTGAGGGCAATAACTGCAAGAGAATATGAATCATTGCACTGGCCTGCATCAAGCACCCTGGGGATGCCGCCAATATCCCCGAGATCAAGCTTGTTATAGCGGTATTTTGCACAACCGGCAGTCAAAATAACCGTATCGCCCGGGAGTTGCTCAGCAACTTCAGTATAGTAACTTCGAGTCTTTTGACGACCATCACAGCCAGCCATTACAACAAAGCGTTTGATTGCGCCAGATTTTACTGCATCCACAACCTTATCTGCCAGTGCCAAAACCTGATTGTGGGCAAATCCTCCGACAATTTTACCGGTTTCAATTTCAACTGGTGGTTCACACTTTTTTGCCAGTTCGATAATCTCTGAAAAATCTTTTGTGCCACCTTCTTTTCTGTCCGGTATATGTGTTACACCTGGATATCCAGTCATTCCGGTTGTGAAGATCCTATTTTGGTAGGTATTGTCTTTCTTGATGGGAATAATACAGTTCGTGGTCATCAAAATAGGGCCATTAAAAGATTCGAATTCCTTGTTCTGATGCCACCAGGAACTGCCGTAATTTCCAACAAAATGATCATATTTCTTGAAAGCCGGGTAATAATTTGCCGGGAGCATCTCACCATGAGTGTAAATATCCACTCCAGTGCCTTCTGTTTGCTTAAGAAGTTCTTCCATATCCTTCAGATCATGACCACTTATAAGAATCCCCGGGTTATTTCGAACACCAATATTCACCTCTGATATTTCAGGATTCCCATAGGCAGATGTATTTGCCTTATCAAGAAGAGCCATAGTATTGACTGCAACCTCGCCTGCCTTCATCACAAGTCCCACCATCTCGTCTATAGATAAGTTTTTTGTTGTAGAAGCCAGTGCCTCCATTATAAACGCATAAATATCATTTTGCTCATGACCTAAAATTGCCGCATGATCTGCATAGGCGGCAATACCTTTCAAGCCTATTATCAGCAGTTCTCTGAGTGAGCGAGCATCTTCATTTTCTGTGGCAAGCACGCCGATCTCTTTTGCCTTTTCATGAAATTCTGCTTCATCAGTGGAGTACCAGGCTGCTGAATTATGCAGCGACTCAGAAAATTCTCTTCCATTTTTTTCTTTGTAAGCAGTGAGAAATTTCGTTTTAAGCTCTTCACGAATCCTTAAACCTTCTTTGATAAGCCAGGTAAATCTTTGATTATCCCAATTTGCATTTGTAATCGTCGAAAAAAGGGCCTATGCAATAAACAGGCCAGCTCTTTTATCCACAATCCCAAGCTCTTTTGCCTTTTCACCATAGACAGAAATCCCCCTCAGAACATAGATCAACAAGTCTTGAAGGTTAGCGGTATCCTCTGGTTTTCCGCAAACTCCTTTTACCGTACAGCCTGTATTCTTGGCTGTTTCCTGACATTGAAAACAAAACATAATTCTCCTCCTTTGTAATAATGAATAAATCCTTTGCCAAATAAGGCTCTTGTCTCAATTTTGGTATATCCTAACTCATAAACATGCCCTTTGCCTTGACTTAAATCAAGGATTTAATTTTTTTTGAGATAAAATTTGTCTGCTCAAAATACACCATTTTTTTCTTGACAAGAATTAATCTTAATTTATAATCATTATAAATATAGATTAATAATATATTTACTTTCTTTCTTGACAAAAAATAATTACAATTTATCTTAACTGAGGGGCAGGTATGAAAGATATAATCGAAAGGTTAAAAGAGAATGGGGTGACATTGACTCCTCAGAGGATGGCTGTAGCAGAGTTTCTGAGCAGAAGCAAGAACCATCCAACAGTAGATGAAATTCATAGGAATATCCATAGGAGATATCCAACCATGTCAGTGGCAACAGTATATTCTACACTTAAACTGTTGAAAGAGCTTGGAGAGATACAGGAACTATCTATAAGAAAAAGGGGTAAAGCATGTTTTGATCCGAATCCGGATATTCACCACCATCTGCTCTGCCGCAAGTGCGGAAAGATAGTGGATATTGAGTTTGATCACCCCATTAATTGTCCAATTATGGCAAAGGAGAATATAAACGGATGTAAGGTTGAGGAGATTCAAGCGTATCTTTATGGAATATGCTCGGAATGTTTAAAAAAGGAGAGAGAAAAAAAAGAATAATAAATATTTACTCAGCCACAAAGGCACGAAGGCACCAATTCCAATTTTCAATTATTTGTGTCTTAGTGTCTTTGTGGCAAAACAATAAGTAAAGGTATTATTAGAAAATTTGCAAAGAAATGTACAACCAAAATAAGGAGGCAAGAAAATGAAAGAGACTATGAAAGAAAAGGTAGAAACTACCTTAGAAAGAATAAGACCATCGCTTCAAGCAGATGGTGGAGATGTAAAATTGATAGAGGTCGCTCCTGATGGAGTAGTGAAGGTAAAATTGACGGGTGCCTGTGGAGGATGTTCGATGAGTCAAATGACCCTAAAGATTGGTATTGAGAGGACGCTAAAACAGGAAGTACCAGAGGTAAAAGAGGTTGTTGGCGTGTAAAAATAAAAGGTAGATAATGAAAAGAGAGATTATTAAGATTGATGAGGAAAAATGTGACGGCTGTGGCATTTGTATTCCAGCCTGTGCCGAAGGTGCATTGCAAGTTGTTGATGGCAAGGCACGACTGGTCAAGGAGAGTTACTGCGATGGCCTTGGGGCCTGCCTGAATGAATGCCCTCAAGGGGCAATTACCCTGGAAGAGAGAGAAGCAGAGGCTTTCTCCCTGCCATGCGATTGCCCTTCTACGACAGAGCAAAGCTGGGAGGCAAAGGGGGACAAAAAAACTATTAAGACTCCCTCGTTGCTCTCCCACTGGCCAGTGAAACTCACCTTAGTCTCCCCGGATGCGCCCTATTTTAGAGGTGAAGAATTAGTAGTGGCTGCTGACTGTGGCCCCTTTGCATACGGGGGCTTTCACCAGGATTTTCTGGATGAAAGGGCTGTGGTTATTGGTTGCCCCAAGTTTGATGATCTTAAGTTTTATCAGGAAAAATTGACCGAGATTCTGAGGAGTTCCGGGATAAAAAAAATAATCGTAGCACGAATGGAGGTTCCCTGCTGTTCCGGATGGTTGACTGTAGTTCAAAATGCAGTCTCTTCTTCAGGTAAGAAAATAGCAATAGAGGAAAAAGTAATCGGTATTCAAGGAGAACTCATCTCTTCGGAAGGAGACAAATAGAATGATAAGCAAATGTCCAGGCCAGGATACTCAATTCTGGAAGCCGAATGATGTATACAATGTTGAATGCCCTAACTGTGGAAATTCAGTGGAATTCTTTAAGGATGATATCCGCCGCCGCTGCCAAAAGTGTGGCCACATGTTTATCAATCCTAAACTTAACTTAGGATGTGCTAGGTGGTGTCAATTTGCAGATCAATGTGTAGGGGCAATGGGAAAGGAAGAATTCAAAGAAATTATCATATTAGCCATGAAGGAACATCTTGGCGGTGACACAGAAAGGATTGAAAACGCTTTGAAGGTTGGAAGGTTTGCCGAAGATATATTGGAAAAAGAAGAGGGCAATCCTAAGGTTGTGATGGCAGCTGCTATACTTTATGACATAGGTGTCCATGAGGTGGGAGAAAAGGATAGCCTTCCCATTGTTCGAGGTATCCTGGAGAGGTCGGGATCCAAAGATGAGGTCATAGAAGAGGTCTGTCAAATACTAAAAAGCCATCACCGCCCTGAAAAAATAGATAATTTAAATGGCAAAATTGTTTATGATGGTGTCAGGCTTGTTAATTTAAAAGGCAAATACGATATCGATGACAAGGAAGGGTTGAAAAAGATAATAAATGAAGGCTTTTTTACTACTACTGGAAAAAGAACAGCGGAAGAGATATGTTTATGATATTAGTGTTACAAAAAATTAGACTCAGGGAATATAAAAAGAAATGGGATGGCCAAAAATGGAAATAAGGGAGAAACAAAAATGCTAAGAATCGAAGATCTGAGAGTAGAGGTGGAAGGGAGAGAAATTATACACCATATAGATTTGGAAATAAATCAAGGGGAAACCCATGTCCTTTTCGGGCCAAATGGCTCTGGAAAGACCACCTTACTTATGGCCACTATGGGATTTCCTGATTATCAAATCACCGGGGGCAAGATACGTTTCAAAGGGGAAGATATTACTAATATGCCTCTGAATGAAAGAGCCGCTATGGGTCTTGGACTTTCCTTTCAGAGACCTCCAACCATCAAAGGCGTTAAGATGAGGCAGATGTTAGAGATCTGTGGGAAGGGGGATAAAAACGTTGAATCCATGGCCCAGAGCCTGGATTTTGATGAATTCCTGGACCGGGATTTAAATGACGGTTTTTCCGGTGGAGAGATCAAAAGATCCGAGCTTTTACAGCTTATGGCCCAGGATCCAGCCTTTTTATTGCTGGATGAACCTGAATCTGGAGTCGATCTGGAAAATATTGCCTTGATAGGAAAGGCACTCGAAAAATTGTTGGAAAGAGATATTGAATTCCACAAAGGGAAATCCCATAAAGAACTTAAAGAAGAGAGAAAAAAAGCCGGTCTAATCATTACCCATACCGGACATATCCTCGACTATTTGGATGCGGATGTCGGGCATGTGATTATAGCAGGAGAGAAATGCTGCGACGGTAATCCCCGTGAAATGTTAAAAATTATCAAGGAAGAAGGATACCATGAATGCGTTAGGTGTTGCGGTCTTAATAACAGTGTGTTGAGCAAACAAAAAATAGGGAGTGAGTAAGATGGGAACAAATCAGGAAGAGAAAAAGGCCCTGGCAAAAAAGGCTAAAGATAAGCTGGCCACCTACGGCACTGATATCGATCTGGATACCTTTTCTTCTGAAACAGAGGAACATCCTTACCGGGAGGATCTATCTGCATTTTCCAAAATTGACCAGGAACAGATGCTCAAGGCAGGGGTGGATCTATCTGCGAAAAACAGATCTGGCACCTTTGTTCAGAAAGACCATTCCGTAGTGCATAGCTGTAGCTTACAGGAGGGCATGGAACTAATGGATATTGACCAGGCGCGGGAAAAATATGATTGGCTCCAGGATTACTGGGGGAAAGCCGTGCCAGTTAATATGGATAAATATACTGCGCGGGCGGAACTACATCAAGAGCACGGCTATTTTATCAGATCCTTGCCAGGGGCCAAGTCTATTTACCCCCTTCAGGCCTGTCTTTACTTAGAAGAGGATAACCTTGAACAGGATGTTCATAATATCGTCATTGCCGAGGAGGGATCTGAACTTCATATTATTACTGGTTGTGCTACCGGGCCTCATGTAAAATCCGGCCTCCATGTAGGCGTTTCTGAATTCTATGTGAAAAGAGGTGCAAAACTCACCTTTACCATGATACATAACTGGGCAGAGAAGGTAGCAGTGCGCCCCCGCAGCGCAACCATCGTTGAAGAAGGGGGAGTTTTTCTTTCCAATTACGTGTGTATGCAGCCGGTAGGTACCCTGCAGACGTATCCGGTGGCCCATCTAGTAGGTGAAAGAGCAACTGCCCGGTTCAATTCAATCCTGGTCGCTCCACCTGGATCGAATATGGACGTAGGCGCTCGGGTTTTCTTACAGGCCAAGAGTACCCGGGCAGAAATTATCTCCCGGGCTATAACCATTGGAGGGAAGATTACTGCCAGAGGTCATATAATAGGAGAAGTTCCGGAAATAAAGGCCCATCTTGAGTGTAAAGGGCTAATCTTAAGCGATGAAGGGATAATCCATGCTATTCCAGAACTGGAAGGACACAAGAAGGATGTAGACCTTTCTCATGAGGCGGCAGTGGGAAAGATTGCCCAGGAAGAAATAGAATACCTCATGGCCAGGGGGTTAAGCCAGGAAGAGGCTACTGCCACCATCGTCAGGGGATTTTTAAATGTGGAGATAGAGGGTTTGCCACCTGAACTCAAGGCAGAAATGGATAAAGCAGTAGAAATCAGCGAAAAGAGCTTATTGTGACGCGATATTATGTATGTGATCATAGGGATACTCATTGAGTGGTTCTTTTACTAGCTGTAATGTTCCGATAAATAAGGAAGTTGCGAAACAGGTTCCAATGCTTAAGAAATTAAGCTATAATGATTCAGCGTAAAGGGTTACTACTATAATACATTGAGGTTGATCGGTTGAAAAAGGCACTTGAACAGATGGAGCGACATTATCGCGATCTGTACGAAAGAGCACCAAATGCGTATTTTTCTGTTAGCGCCGTTGATGGATCCATTGTAATGTGCAACTCTGCTGCGCTGCGGTTGTTGGGGTATAACCGGAAGACCATGATGAGAATGAAAGTTTTCGAACTCTATGCTGATACACCTCATGGCGAACCCAAAGCCAAAGATATTTTGAAGCGTTTCAATGCAGGGGAATCAATACAGGATGTTGAGTTGCAAATGAAACGCAAGGATGGACAGCCCGTTTGGATAAGCCTCTCTGTTGAACCATTGAGAGATCGAGATGGGAACATCACTGAAAGCATGTCAATGGTGATAGACATTTCTGCGCGCAAGCATGCAGAGGAAACCCTTGAGAGACAAAACAGAGAGCTTTCTTCCCTCAATATCATTGCTACCACTATAAACCAATCCTTAGATTTGGAGACTATCTTAACAGATACCCTGAGAACAGTTCTTGATATGATGAACCTGAAGGCAGGATGGATATTTTTACGAGACGGTGAAACTGATACGTTGACCCTGGCCAGCCATATGGGTTTACCTCCTGAATTTATATATGAAGAAAGAGAGCAGCCTCCGGCGGATTGTATTGGTTTCCATGTTATAAAACAAAAAGAAACGCTCATCGCTGAAAACATCCTGGAGTGCCCCAGGCTTTCAAAATTACTACAGGAGGGACAGGCATGCCATGCCTGCGTGCCTTTACTATCAAAAGATAATGTGGTGGGATTGATGAACGTAGCCAGTGAAAAATTCTGCCACCTTTCGCCCGAGGATCTAAATTTGCTCACGAATATCGGCAACCAGGTAGGGGTTGCCATTGAGAATGCAAAACTTTTTAAAGACACTCGACAAAAAGCCTTTGAGCTTAAAGAGGCCTATGAGAGGCTTAAATCTTCATATGAGGAAATTAGAGCAGAAAGAGAAAAAACAAAGACCCTAAAGAAGGCCCTTGCGGATAAATTTGGCATGGGAAATATTGTGGGCAAAAACCCTAAAATGCAAGCCATCTATAATTTAGTAGAGGATATCTCTCAGAGTGATTCAACTATTCTCATACAGGGGGAGAGTGGCACTGGAAAGGAACTCATTGCCCGGGCTATTCATCTTTTAAGTACTCGCAACGAAAAACCGTTTATCATAGCCAATTGCTCTGCATACGCCCAAAATTTACTGGAGAGTGAACTCTTTGGTCATGAAAGAGGGGCCTTTACCGGTGCTATTAAAAGAAAGAAGGGCCGATTCGAGCTGGCAGATGGAGGAACAATTTTTTTAGATGAGATTGGCGAGATTCCTTCTACCACGCAGCTCTTATTGCTCAGGGTGTTGCAGGAGAAAAAATTTGAACGGGTAGGAGCAGAAGACACACTCAAAGTGGATGTTCGGGTGATTGCCGCCACCAACCGAAATCTGAACCAAGAGATGATGGATGGTAAATTTAGAGAAGATCTCTATTATCGGCTCAATGTAATCCCTATGACGATCCCCCCTCTAAGGGAGAGAAAGGATGATGTTTCTCTTCTGGCGAAACATTTTCTTGAAATCTATTCCAATGCCAATAAAAAACATATCAAAGGCTTTTCCGAAGAGGTTATGCAAATTTTACTGGATTATGATTGGCCAGGCAATGTTCGAGAGCTGCAAAATGTAGTAGAACATGCAGTCATTCTGGCCAAAGAGGGTATAATTAGAGGAGTTGATCTCCCCCATAACCTGCAAGACACGTATCCCCAATTTCAAGCAGGCATCTCATCCCTAAAAGACACCGAGAAAAATTTGATCCTGAAAGTATTAAAGGAGACTGAGGGGAACAAGTACCAGGCTGCAAAGAAACTCGGGATCACTCGAAGCACCCTCTATGGAAAATTGAGAAAACATGGGATCATGGCACCATACAATGATTAATGCTTTCTGCATAAAAACGATACATATATGTCTAAAATCAGATTATAGCGTAACATGCTGAAATAAATAAACAATAATACATTTTTAACGTTACTGTCGAAATTAGTACAGCCTTCTTCCTCCTCCTCGTTAATGAAATGTAATGTTTCATCAACCTAAGTGCTTCGATTCGCAAATATTATAACGTATTCTATTGAGTATAATCTTTACGATTGCTCGCTTAGTACTTAGTCTCGAGTAAATAAATACGTCATCGAATTTATGAATCGAGGGACTAAGTAAATCACTTAACCCACTGAGGGTCTCCTGAAACTGGATACCCTCCCCTTGAAAGTCTTTCTATAATCTTATCAATGCTAGTTTTCTTATCATTGAATGTTATAGTTACCTTGAAAGATTTGGTGTGTAGCTTGTATTTCAATACCCCTTCAATACTTGTTAGGATAGACCTTATCCTGTCTTGTGGCTCCCCTCAGCCACCACTCGGAAGATTAGGAACACTTAATTTAACTGTTGTGCCAGCTGTTTCCGAAATAGCCTTGTGGGGTGCAAACAGTGTAAAAAGGCTTACGATTATGAAAAATAAAACAACATTTCTGTATTTCATGAGACTCTCCCTTTTCAATTAAGTATTTTTCTTGCGTAAAATTTAATACCATACCTTTGTAAGGCAACAAAAAAAGTGTCAAGAATCTTGATTATTCGTATCTTGAGTTCCCCCTATTCCTTACGAATTCTTTTTAGGAATTCGAGTGCCCCTCTATGAGCTGGGTCAATTTCCAAAATCTTTCGAAGTTGCTCATCGGCTTTTTGTAGTTCACCCATATCCGCATAGAGCAAACTCAGGTATAATCGGGAACTCACGTGAGTTGGATCGATCTCAATGGCCTTCAAGAACTCCTCTTCTGCCAGCGCGTCAGCAACACTTCTTTGATAGGCAATGGCCAGTCCAAAGTGGCTATCAGCGTTGTCGGGATTGATATTCAAGGCCTTGTTAAAGGCATAAATAGAGTTTTCTATCTGATCCAACTCTCCATATGCCATCCCTAAATTAAAGAAGATACTATCCTCTTTAAATCCGAGATCAATTGCTTGCTCGTAATACAATGCCTCTTTTTGGTGATCTCCTGTTTGTCCGTAGGCATATCCAAGGTGGTATAAAGCAAGCCCATTCGCAGGTTCCTTCCTCAATAAACTATGATGAAGAAGAATAGCTGCCTCATAATCGTGCTGCTTCATGGCCTCATCGGCCTCTTTGTCACACGTCCATCGTTTCTCAAGGGCAGGCCTATTTTCCAAGAAGCCCTTGGAACACCCCACTCCTGAAAGGAGACCAGCCAGGCAAAATACGATGCCTGTGATATAAAAAATCCGAAAGATTCTATGAATAGATCCAGACATCTTATTTTAAATACCATGCCTCTTCATATTTGCCTCTGTGCAAGCTCAAGACAAAACAACATGTATTACAATAGTGACCATAATTAAATATCTTAGACAGGTCTAGTCAAAAGAAGCTCCCTTAATTTTCTTGACACCTGGACTTCTCTGTTTATATTCTATAATTGTTGACCATTTTAGTCAACAAAACAATTGATAATAATTATGAAGCTTTCTACAAGGGCACGATATGGCACCAGAATACTGTTGGAGTTATCCCTTCACTGGGGTGAGGGGCCGGTGCTGCTAAAAAAAATTGCCCAGAGACAGCAGATTCCCCTGCCCTATCTACAGCAGCTAATCGGGCCTCTTGTAAAGGCAGGGATAATAAAGACCACCCGGGGCGCTCGCGGTGGGATATCGCTTCTTAAGCCTCCCAAGGAAGTTATACTTAGCGAGGTGATTAAACTCCTTGAGGGCTCGATTGCTCCAGTAGCCTGTGTGGATAATCCTGAGTTGTATCCTCGCTCAGACACGTGCGTAACCCATGATATCTGGGCTGAGGTAAAAAGGGCAATGTACGGAGTTTTGGAATCTACAAGCTTTGAGGATCTGGTCGAGAGGCAAAAACAAAAAGGAACCTTGAAGCAACTGAAGGATCGTTAAAAATAACGTTCTACTGAAAGGGAAATGGAGAAAAAATGGTGAATATTTATACTCATAGCAGGGAATAGCGGCAATCCGGATTACCTGGACTGGATCGGCAAAGGGGTAAAACAAGGTACTGGGGAATATTTGCTGGGTATGCTTACAAGATACAAAATTCTCCCTTAAATTAGGACGCAGATCTTCGCAGATACATGCAGATAATAATTTTTTATTTACTAATCCAAAAAATCTGCGTTAATCTGCGTCCAAAATGGAATTTCCTATACTATTAAACTACTTCAACACGTGAAACTTTTTTTAGCAAGGAGATAGATAATGCCGACCAAACTATTGATAATTGGAGGTGTAGCCGGTGGCGCTACTGCTGCGGCCAGAGCACGCAGACTGGATGAGCGCGCCGAAATTATTCTCTTTGAAAGAGGAGAGCATATCTCCTTTGCCAATTGTGGACTGCCTTACTATATCGGAGAGGTTATTAAAAAGCGGGAAGATCTTCTGGTGACCACCGTTGAGGCATTCAGGGACCGATACAACATTGATGTAAGGATTTTCTGTGAAGTTATTGCCATCACCATAAAGAATAAGCAGATCGAGGTAAAGAATATCAAAACTGGAGAGACATACAAAGAGAGCTACGACAAGATTATTCTTTCACCGGGAGCAGAACCTGTCAAGCCGCCCTTCAAGGGTATTGACCTGGACAATATTTTTCACCTTCGTGACATCCCCGACTCAGACCACATCAAGGAATATGTCGATACCAAAAGACCTGAGTCAGCAGTCGTTGTCGGTGGTGGTTTTATCGGCCTCGAAATGGCGGAAAACCTTGTGCATCGGGGCGTGAAAACAACAATCGTTGAGATGCTCGACCAGGTAATGGCAACCCTTGACTACGAGATGGCTGCTATCGTTCATGCCCATCTCAAGGAGAAGGGAGTCATATGTGAATTGGGAAACGGCGTTGAGTCGTTTTCTAAAAAGGGAGACCGCATAATCGTCTTGACTAATAAAGGACACTCTATTGAATGTGACATAGTCATAGTAGCAATAGGTATTAGAGCAGAAAACAGGCTCGCCAGAGAAGCTGGACTGGAAATTGGCAAACGCGGCGGTATTAAAGTGGACGCCACAATGAGAACCTCTGACCCGGATATCTATGCTGTCGGAGACGCTGTGGAGGTAAAGGACTTTGTGACCGGATTCCCTACTATGACTGCACTCGCCGGACCAGCAAATAAACAAGGTCGCATCGCCGCTGACAATGCACTGGGGAGAAAATCGATGTTCAGGGGCACTTTGGGATCAACGGTGGTAAAGGTATTTAATCTGACCGTTGCCTCCACCGGTACAAATGAAAAAGTTCTGAAGCACAACAATATACCCTACCTTGTAAGTTACACTCATTCTGGCTCGAACGCTTCCTACTACCCTGGTGCTACGATAATGGCGATTAAGCTGGTTTTTTCGCCGAGTAGCGGCAAAATCCTCGGAGCACAAATCATTGGTATGAAAGGTGTGGATAAACGTATCGATGTCCTTGCCACGGCTATCCATGGAGCAATGACAGTATACGATCTTGAGGAACTCGAACTGGCATACGCGCCACCTTACTCCTCGGCCAAAGATCCGATTAACATAGCAGGATTTGTCGCCACAAATATTTTAAAGGGCGATATCGAAACTATTAACTGGGATGTTATTGGCAACCTTAACAGGAACCAAAACATTTTAATCGACCTGCGCAACAAGGATGAGCTCGATACTGCCGGAGTTATCGAAGGGGCATTGCATATACCGCTTAACGACTTGCGCCAAAAGCTCCCTGAACTGGATAAGAAAAAAAATTACATACCTTTCTGCGCTGTAGGCCTGAGAGCATATTTAGGTCATCGCATTCTCGTGCAAAACGGATTTCAGTCCAAAAGTTTGAGCGGCGGGTATAAAACTTACTTAGGTGCAAAGGAAAAAATTATGAAGGAATCTCCTCACACGCGCCTTTGGCTGAGCGAATAGGCAGCTTTGAAGACAAACTAAGTTCTGCCTTATGCCGGGGAGGGGGGTGACGAGCATATGCTTACTATTAATGAACTGGAAAGATATGACAGGCAAATAATGATTGCTGATATTGGGAAGGAAGGGCAGGAAAAACTTAAAAGAGCAAGAGTGTTTATTGCCGGTGCCGGGGGGCTTGGCTCACCAGCAGCCATATACTTAACGGCTGCTGGGGTTGGGATAATAAGGGTAGTTGACCACGATAGTGTAGAGCTTAGTAATTTGAATAGGCAGATCTTGCACTGGGATGAGGATGTAGGTAAGAAAAAGGTTTCTTCAGCCAGAGAGAAGCTTAAGAAGATCAATCACGAGGTAAAAGTAGAGTCCATAGAAGAGACGATAACTGAAGCCAATGTTTTTCAACTTATAACCGGCTTTGATGTAATAGTGGATGCCATGGATAACCTGCCAACCAGATATCTCCTGAATAAGGCTGCAATAGAGAAAAATATCCCCTTTTTTCACGGGGCAGTGTACGGTTTTGAAGGGAGGGCAATGACCATTATCCCGGGCAAAACTGCTTGTCTGAGATGTGTGTATAGGGGAGATATTCCGAAGGAGAAATTCCCGGTGATTGGTGTTACACCAGCGGTCATTGGCTGTATCCAGGCAACAGAGGTAATAAAGTATATCGTGGGAATCGGTGAACTACTCAAAAATAGACTGTTAATCTACGATGGGCTGGATATGAAATTCACTGAATTCAAGGTCAAAAAAGACCCCCAATGTGAGCATTGTGGCCACGTGAGAAAGGGATAATACAGGCAATGAGTATAGAGGTAAGCATCCATCAGGCCTTGCGTCATTTAACGAATGGACAGGCCACGGTTAAGGTTAATGGTAATACTGTTGGTCAGTGCCTTAATAATTTAGTGAATCAGTTTCCCGGCATCAAACCGAAGATATTTGATAAAAAGGGCAAATTGCTCAATTATGTTGAGATCTATGTGAATTTAGAAAGCTCCTATCCAGAGGAACTCGCTATGTCAGTTAAGGATGGGGACAGGCTTCATATAACACTTATCATAGCTGGAGGGTAGGCAACATATTCGAGCGTATGGGGGAGGTTTTATCCCGTGTGGTAAGATACGTCTATAGAAAGAGTCCGAGGTGGAAAATGAAATAACAATATATTTTTTATTGATGAAGTCCAAATTTATACAGTCTTCTTCCTGCTTCTATTAGTTGATAACCCGATTATCAATCAGTCAGAATCCTTTTTTGTAATTCACATACTGGACTGCCATCAAACCCAGAGTGTGACATTAAATATGCACTATGCGCCATGTTTACCCCGCCGCTTACCTCAAGCAAAGCGCTCCTGGAGAGAAACGCTCCGTTTGCCTAACGCCGCTCATTAGAGCGTTATTCCTTGACAAACCCCAGCCACAGGCGTAAGCTTGCCACAACATAATATCAGCCCTTTAAGGAGGTTATTTTGTTTACCCCGTGCAATGTTTACCCCGTGGAATCAGTAACTATTCCACTGGGGCAAAACCTATTTCACTGGGGCCTTCAATTCCAACATGAGATTTTTTCAAAAAGCTCCACCAGCTTAGTGTTCGTGGAGCTTTTTTATGTCTATTTTGATCAATGACACTTGCTGTTAACCAAGAAACACGGAACATGAGTCAAGAGCATATGTTATTGACCCCTTTATTGGCATGAAAGGGATTAGTCGCACCAATGCAAACCAAAAAAAGCGCAAATAAGCTCTCCACCAGCATCCTCAATTACTTTGCTGCATTTACCGAGACGAAGTTTAATTTTAGGACACTTATAAATTATCGATGGACAAATAATGAGCTGACGCTCGATTTAGCAATATTCCAGAACTTTCAAGATTTACTCTTACAAAAGATAAAAACCGGAGATAACACCCCTCTCACTGTAAGAACCAATGAACATATTCTCATGCTCTCCGGAGATGAAGTTTTATTGGAGATCGATAAGACCCTTTCCGGTAAGTTTAGTTTGGATTATCTTAAAGCGTGTGTCAAACAAGAGTCTGCAAAAAGAGCCGAACGAAATACGGCACTCGTTGCCACTGAAAAAGGACTCCGGCCCGCTAAAGATGCTGATCTTTCAAAAGAGGAAGTCAATAAACATAATGAGCAGGCATTCCTTGATGGGTGCCGGAAATATAACCTTGCCCTTAGAAAGCAATTTGAGCTTATTCTTACTGAGTTACAGGAAAAAACGATTAATCGCTTAAAAGATGAGCTTGGAATTGATTACGTACCGCCTTCAACCTTCAACTCTGCCAATTATCTGAAAAAACATTTTGATGCGCTTCAGGCCATTGCGCGCGATAGTCGAACCGACGAAGAATATCTTAACAGTGTCAAAAAGTATTTCAAGGAAGTCATTGAAGACATAGTCTTGTATGACCTATTTACCAGTATCCAGAAATACGCAAGATATAATACCGTCGGGACAATCTATTTATTCTTCCACGAACTGAATAGGCAAACCGATAATAACACCGTTGAAGGGTACCCCATATTTTTTATAGAGGTTACCCTGGTTCCCGGCACCAAGGAAGTCGTAGTTTCATTTCCCCGCGATCTTTTGCTTATCAATACACCGGCGGTTAATTATTTCAAATTCCCTTTAGTTCTTACCACATCAAGATCTTCAACCTTAAAAAACGCTGCTTCCAACCTCGGCGGGATAGAGATATTCTTGCAAACTCAGTACGGCTGGAATGAACCCTTTGTGCTTGAACCCCATTTTAGGCAAATCAAGGCGCAAAAAGAAATTTACCCGGATATAAAATGTCGCATCGGATTTCAGGTCGTCAGGAACGAGAATAAAAAACTCCTCGATTATTCGGAAATTATGACGCACCTTGAATCAGGAGGGAAAAGCAAATTCGTCGATTTTATTTCAGAATATATTGACGGAAACGTGGAAAATACCCAGGACAAGGTGGATAAGGAATTCAAGCAGTTATATCCAATCAAAAGCTCCACCAGGTACATTTCCGACAATCCATTAAATCTGAATATTTCCCAAAAGAGGATTCTGCTTGCCCTTAATAATCTCAAAAACAAGATTATTGTTGTTGACGGCCCGCCTGGAACAGGTAAATCCCACACAATTGCGGCGATTACCTATTGGGCCAATCAGGAGAGAAAATCCGTTGTCATCACATCCCATAAAAAGCAGGCCCTTGATGTGCTCGACCGGATGCTTACAGACAAATTCCGGGACCTTCACCCAAGGGCGAAACCATCCATCATCAGGTTAGCCAAGAACGGCAAATCAATAAACAGCCTTGAGAACTCCCTTCAAAATGCGGTGATAAACGCCGCAGGTGGCCGTGCCAATGACTATAACGAACAGGCTGCCGAAAAAGATGAGCAAGAGTTTAAAAGCATTGTTATCGGGAAAATAGAGAAACAGCTTTCTTCATCAGATAGATACAGGGAAACCATTGATACCCTGTTTGAATTTGAGCAGACACAGAATAACCTTGTTAGTTCCGGCGAGTTTTCAGCGGATGACTTTGCGATTCCCCAAATCGACGGTTCAGAACCAATCGATTTTAAAAAAATACAAGACTTTGCGGAAGATGCAAGCATAGATAATTTCAAGGATATCAGCCTGCAAGCATCTCATTTTCTTTTAAAACGAAGGAAAGATATCCCGAAGTTTCTTAAGGCCTGCGAAGAAATCAACCTTCACTCGGGCGAGGATTTTGACTTTGAAACAACTCTGACTGAAATCCCGAAGTCTTTTGTCGATCTGATCGAGACATCCGTAAAATTGTTCAAAAAAGATACACCCATTTCCTCCCTTCAGTCTGGCGATATCCCCGGCGCATTTTTTAAAAAGCTGTTCAGGAAATCCCCAGATAAAAAAGATCTGGAACAACTGATCAAATCTTTAAAAAGCCTGAAACACGCCCGGATTATCGAAGAAATAGCGTGTTTAAAAAACGTGCCTGTAAGTGAACTAACTTTGGATATGGCCTTTGATGGGATTTCAGCGCTTCGAACCGCCATATCTTTGAAAAAGCACCGGGATATTATCGATGAATACCGTGAAATCAGTGGAAACAGAGAAAAAAGTGCTTCAGAGGTTTACGATACCCTGGATGGGGTGAAGGATACACTTCAAAAAGTAGATGCAAATCTTTTCAATTCCATCGTAAGGCTTTTCAAGAACTATGGGCCAATCCTTAATAAACTTCAAATCACCAGCAAAAAGCTGAGCACTCTCTCAAGGCTAAACCATCTTACGGGTATTGAAGCCGATATCTGGAAATGGATTCAACAGCACTATCTGCTCTCCCAAAAAACGACCCTTGATGCACTTAACAGGGAAGATCTCGATGCCTTTTATACGCTTAGACAGAAACAGGTGGAATATCAGAACGACCTCCGGTTGAAGAATCTCAACAATTTCTTAGGGGATGTTGGCAGAATCAAGGCCTCGTTTAATGGCGGAAAAAGACTGACGAGCGAACAGGCCCGGGTGATCCTGGAAAACGTATCCGGGCTTATCGCCGAACCCGACATGATATCCAGATACTTCCCCATGGGTGAAGACCTGATTGATCTTCTTGTTATTGATGAGGCATCGCAGGTCTCTATTGCCGAGTCAATCTCCCTTATCCTGCGTGCAAAGCAAGTCGTTGTTTTTGGCGATGAATACCAGTACGGCGCGGTTGGCGCAATTAACGTGAACTCAAAGTATTCGGCAGGTTATTTCAGGGACATCATTAATGCTTATCAGGATGATTACAATGTATCGGCAACAGATCAGGAGGAAAATGAGCTGATTCAGGAAGTTTCCAAAGAAATAAAAGAGGATGAGCAGGAAGTTGAACAGGTCTTGCTGCCCATGCAGGACAACGCCGGCGAGATCCTATGGCTCAAAACATTCAATATCCGAACATCAACCTTAAGTTTTGCTAAAGCCATTGCAAATTACACCACTTCCCTCCGTGAGCATTATCGGAGTTTTTCTGAAATTATTGATTATTCAAATGAGTTTTTCTACAAACCTGCCCAACTGGATCTCAGCGTTAACCGTATCCGCACCAAACCCATAGGCGAGGTGTTGCAGTTTATCCCCGTGGAAACAAGAGGCAATTCCGGCAGCAATGTAAACCTTGATGAAATCGATGCCGTTATCGATGATTTAAGATCGCGGATTAAAAACGGCTTTAAAGGAAGTGTCGGCATTATAACCTCTTTCCGTGAACAGCAGGCAAGGATGGAGCAGGCATTGAACGAAAAGCTCAATATGCCCGAACTGAAAAGAAATCATGATCTGGCCGTATGGTTTGTAGGCGATGTGCAGGGAGAAGAGCGTGATATCGTATATTATTCCTTTGTTGAAGACAGCAAATACGGCAACGCCGAGTTAAGGAACATTTACCCGGTCATCGACGGCACTGCGGATAATATCAGGAGCTTAAAGATGCAGCGGCTCAATGTGGGCTTCAGCCGCGCAAAGGACACCATGATTTTTGTCCACAGCATGCCGGTTAATAAGTACGGGAAAACCCGGCTTGGCGATGCCATAAGGCATTACGATAAGGTCCTTAACGAAAGCAGAAAGAATGATTTCTTTGTAGAAGACACGAACATTTTCGATTCGCCGGCGGAAAAAGACCTGTACAATCTTTTGATAAGCACAAGCTTTGTAAAAATGCACAGGGAGCATGTCAAGATTGTTCCCCAGTTCAAGATCGGAGAATACATCAGGGCCGAATATGCGAGGCAGATACCAAAGTACAGGGTAGATTTTCTCATGACATTTTCAAAAGGCGGCAAAGAGCAGACCCTGATCCTGGAATATGACGGCGTGGAATACCATACAAAAAATCCCGATATCGTGACCAAACATAATTTTACCCAGGAGTACCTTGATTATGACATCAGCCGCCAGATAGAGCTTGAAAGCTATGGCTACCGCTTTTTGCGGCTGAATAAGTTTAACCTGCGGCCCAATAAGGAAGACAAGACAAAGACGGATGTACTGGACAAATTGATAAGACAGGCATTTGCCGTTGAATGATACGGTTTTTTTCTTCTCGCAATTTGTGGGATATGAAGCGATTTTATGAACAGTATGCAGGCACAACCCCGAAGGTTATTATTAACTACGGGGTTTATCAGCGAGGTTACTGAAATATGAGAAAGGAAACGGGAAAACAGGTTGTACAAACAGACAACAAACCCATTTCCGGCGATCTTATTGGTGATATCCGTTCGCTCATTGAAACTGCCAGGCATAATGTCGCCATTACGGTTAACGCCGGCTTGACCGTTCTTTACTGGCAGATCGGCAGCCGTATCCGCCAGGATATTTTGAAGGAAAAGCGGGCAGAGTACGGGAAAGAGATTGTTGCTACACTGTCGCGACAATTAACCGACGATTATGGCAATAATTTTAATGAAAAAAATCTTCGCAGGATGATTCAATTTGCCGAAGTCTTTCCAGATAAAGAAATTGTCGTATCGCTGATACGACAATTGACTTGGACCCATTTTATCGCCCTTATCCCCCTTAAAAATAACATCCAGCGTGATTTCTACGCCGAAATCTGCAGGGTGGAACGGTGGAGTGTTCGAACATTGCGGAAAAAAATTGATGGAATGCTTTATGAGCGCACTGCCATATCAAAGAAGCCTGAAGAATTGATAGAGAAAGATCTGGCCGCTTTGCGGGAGGAGGATAGGTTAACACCGGACCTGGTCTTTAGAGATCCATATTTCCTCGACTTTTTGGGCTTAAAAGATACTTTTAGCGAAAAAGATCTTGAGACGTCAATCCTGCGGGAAATGGAGAGCTTTATCCTGGAGCTTGGAGCCGGATTTTCATTTGTTGCCCGCCAAAAGAGGATCACGGTCGATAATGAGGATTATTATCTTGATCTGCTCTTTTTTCACCGCAAACTCAAACGGCTCATTGCTATTGAACTCAAATTAGGCAAGTTCAGGGCAGCTTATAAAGGCCAGATGGAACTCTATCTGCGCTGGCTGGAAAAACATGAAAAGGAAACCGGCGAACAAACACCCCTGGGCCTAATCCTCTGTGCCGGAAAAGCCAGCGAACAGATCGAGCTGTTGGAGCTTGATAAAAGCGGCATCAAAGTGGCCGAATACATGACCGAACTGCCGAAACGTGAACTGCTGGAGCAGAAACTTCACAAAGCCGTTGAACTGGCACGGAAACGGCTGGAGGCAAGAGCAGAAAAATGAAGCCGTATCCGAAATATGAGGTATGTTTACACAAACTTAGGTTGAACCGCAACAACGACCGAATCTAAAAATGGTAAGCTTCCTCTCCCCTGTCGAAGATCCCGACTTGGCGGGGCTGGGAGAGGATTAGAGCCTGCCCAGCACTTGGTGCAGGGGTGAGGGGGAAAAGCAGAAAACGTGGAATTAATTATCTGAAAATCTATATATCTGTCGCTGGTTATATGTTAGGCTATCATTCTCCGAGCATGAATCGGGCCAAGCGGTGAAGCTGGAATGGCAAATCCGCTGTGCTCCTTTGCCGGACAGTTAACGGTGGTGTTGGGCATAAGGAATAGCTTATGGAAGAATCTGTTGGTCTACTTTTCATTAATGAAATTGGAAATTATACTCTGTTAGGCAATTACTTTAATGATAATCATATTGCGGATGCAGCCATGTTGCTCATAACTAGATCATGGGTGAAAAGCCAATGAAACCACTTGAAAAAGCATACTATGAGACCAAATTTGAGAACGAATTTCTCAAAGCGAAGGGAAACGCTTTCCAGGCTTTCTTTAATGATTTGATGGGCCGGGCCTACAAGAGCGATTACATGCCGTGCCGACCGTGGGGTAATCGAGGGGACCGAAAAAATGACGGATTCCTGAAATCCGAACGTCGTTTATTCCAGGTTTATGCCCCAAACGAAATGACGGAAAAGGAAGCAATCGACAAGATACGAGAGGATTTCGAGGGAGCCAAAGACTTCTGGGGAGAACATTTTAATAAATGGGCATTTGTGCACAACGCCTATGATGGTATTCCGCCCCATGTACAAAAGGAAATGCTGGACCTGGAGCAAGCCAATCCGAGGATTAAGCTAGACCCATGGGGTCTTGAAGAATTACGTACTGTCTTTCGACTTATTCAAAGAGAGGATTTAGAATCGTGGTTTGGTTACGCGCCGAATTTACAGGCTAAAGTCGGACTGGGTTTTGAGGATATTCGGGTTGTTCTGGAAACCATTGCATCCCGGAAACCCGATTCAAAAATGCCAGTCAAGCAGGTACCGCCTAAGAAAATTGAGTCAAACCAACTGTCTGATGGCATTGCCATTTTGATCAAAGAAGGAATGACAAAAGCCTCGCTAGTGGATGACTTTTTTGGGAAGTGGCATGATCCAACTTTTGGTGAGCGTATTGCAGCGGCATTTCGGAAAAAATACGATTCGCTTCGAGGAACCATGACACCCAATGAGATATTCTACGAAATCCAATCATGGGTTGGTAGTTCTGAAAGAGGCACAGCTGAACATGAAATGGCAGTGTTGTCAGTCATGGCTTATTATTTCGAAAGCTGCGATATTTTTGAACAAGCACAGAGTTGATTAAATGATTCTCCCAAGCAAGCACATATTACAGGAAAAGGCCACCCTCACTGTAGGAGCGGAATTACTTAAGCACCTAGATAAGCCGAAAACTGTCTCAGCAATTTGGGAGAATGTTCGTCGATCGGCATCAGAAACTCAGAGCGATGCCAATTTCCTAAGTTATGATTGGTTTGTTCTATCGCTCGATTTTTTATATACAATTGACGCTATCGAAATTCATGAGGGTCTTCTAAAAAGGAGGACGACATCATCATGATTCATCGTATATATAGCTCACTGCCATCCTTCAAGAACCTTACGTTTCATTCGGGGCTGAATGTGCTGTTAGCGGAAAAAAGCGAGGGCGCAACCAGCAGACAAACACGTAATCGGGCTGGAAAAACTAGTTTGATTGAAATCGTGCATTCCCTTACTGGCGGAAAAATCGATGAAAAGACGCCATTTTGGGCTCAAGAACTCCAAGAGGTGACATTTGGGATGGAATTTGATTTGTCGGGCGAAAAAGTAATCATAGAACGCCTGAACAAGAAACGAGCAGGATTCAAACTAAATGAGTATTCAATTTCGGCGAAAAAGTGGAGAGATCGGCTTGGCAAAGACATGTTCGGTTTGAGTGACGGCTCGGATGAAGAAGGTCGATCTCCAACTTTTCGCTCCCTGTTTGCTTACTTTGTGCGTCGACAACTGAGCGTAGCCTTCACAACCCCGGAAAAGCAGGCGGCTATGCAAACTCCGGGAGATTATCAAATGGCCTTGATGTATTTAATGGGCCTTGATTGGCATATCACGCGGGATTGGCAAGGCGTGCGTGACAGAGAAAAGAATCTTAATGAGCTAAAGAAGGCTGCCAAATCTGGAGCCTTCGGCAGCATCATTGATAGTGCGGCGGAACTCCGTACCCAACTTACTGTCGCAGAGGATCGTCTCAAAAACCTCCAACAGGAAGTGGAGCAGTTTCATGTGCATCCTCAATATAGCGAGTTGGAAGCGGAAGCCGATGAACTCACGCGCAAGTTGGGTGAGTTGGCTAATGATAATACCATTGATCTTGCTGTTATTCGTGACTTGGAAGCTGCGCTTGTATCCGAAACAGCACCCGAGATAACCGATCTTGACTCCGTTTATGAGGAAGTCGGTATAACCCTTCCGGATTTGGTCAAAAAGCGTTATGAGGACGTTCGTTTGTTTCATGAATCTGTTGTCCGCAATCGCAAAGATTATTTAACGGGTGAACTTGAAGCTGCAAGGTCTCGAATAGAATCCCGCGATCAAGAAAAGGTTAGGTTGGATAAACGCCGTGCTGAGATTATGGGGATGTTAAAAAGTTACGGTGCTCTTGATCATTTCACAAAATTGCAGGGTGAAGTTGGCCGACTCGAGTCTGAAGTCGAATCGCTACGCCAGCGTTTCGAGGCGGCCGAGAATCTTGAGGGGACCAAAAGCGAATTAGAGATAGAGCGCAATCGCCTTCTGCTTCGGTTGAGACGTGACTTTACGGAGCAAAAAGAAAGGCTTTCCGATGCGATACTGGCCTACGAGCAGATTTCGAGACAACTATATGAAGACGCGGGCAGCATGCTGGTGGATGAAACCTCCAACGGACCAACCTTCAGTTTTCAGATCCAAGGCTCGCGCAGCAAAGGTATCAAGAATATGCAAATATTCTGTTTTGATATGATGCTGATGCGTCTATGCGCGAAACGAGGAGTTGGTCCTGGATTTCTGATTCATGATAGCCATCTGTTCGACGGTGTTGACGGTCGGCAAGTGATCAGCGCTTTGCGGGTTGGGGCGGAAACTGCTGAGGAAATTGGATTTCAATATATTGTTACGATGAACGAAGACGACGCATTCAAGGAAAAAGAAGAAGGATTTGATTTAAACGATTATATCCTTGGGATCAAGCTGACTGATGCCACCGAAAACGGTGGATTATTCGGCATTCGATTTGATTAATAGTGAATAAATTGTTTGATAGAGAAGTAAATTCGTAACAAAAACCTGAGAAAAAGGAGTTGAAAAATGACTGAAAGTCGATCTCACAAAACAACAGCAACCCGTATCGCTAAAAAGATAAATGCTGAATATAACGACGGAAAGGGCGTCGATATCAAGTCCAAAAATGCAACTATAGAGGTAGAAACTCCAGAAACCGTGGCCGATGCCTTGGGACAGTTACGAGGTCATCGTGGCCCGGCTTATATTGCCGGTACGAACAAAGAAGCTGTCAATAAAGCCATGGAGACAACAAAAGGGACTACGGTTGGCGTTATGGATAACCAAGGAAACATTGTAAAGCCGTCGACACGCAAACGATAAATGCCGAACCTGTCAGCGCACCAGAGTGCTGTTCCGCTACGATTCACACCGGTTGGCGACTTCATCGTTAGGTTTGTATAAAAAAATATAAAGAAACTATAGTCGTGAATACTAATTCCTATCTTGCCGGTATTATCAAAAAATATACAATTCTCGGAGAGGAACGATTAAAATTCCAATCTAAAATTAAGCCTTTATATGGGGAGATACGGCAATGGGCTAATCAACATCTCCTAAAAATAATACCATCTGGCTCCTTTTTGAAAGGCACAGCAATAAAGGGTGGTTCTGTTGATATAGATCTGTTGATTTCATTAAAAAACCAAGTACCATTTACTTTGAAAGAGATTTACGAATCGCTATATGAGTTTCTGTGTCATTCCTATTACCCACGAAAACAAAACGTTTCAATAGGAATTGTCTTCAATGGTATAAAGGTAGATTTGGTTCCAGCCAAGAGACAACCAAATGTGTCATATCCCCATTCAATATATGTTAGTAAGCTTGATACACGGACCAAGACAAATATTCATAAGCATATAAATATAATAAAGAAATCTCCGCATAAAAACATTATAATACTTCTAAAAATTTGGTGCCATTTGCACAAATTGGACTTTCCATCTTTTTTATTGGAATTGACAGTTTTAGAGGCGTTGAAAAGAAGACCTATTTTGGGAATTGAAAGAAAGTTCATAACTGTACTGAAATATCTCATTGAACAATTTGATTATGCGAAAATATATGATCCAGCAAACACTAATAATATTGTTTCAGACACAATTGCCGCTGATCAAAAGCTACAAATAATCCAGATGGCAAGATCATCTTACGAATCTGATTGCTGGGAAAAAATAGTTTGGGGGCTTTATGAAATCAGGAAATAGTTTTGGTTGAAAGTCGACTTTAGGTTTTTAGCATATAGATCATATGGTGATTTAAATGACGATTGCAAAAAGTAAATCTAATATTGATGGCAAACGGTTTTTACGAGAAGCATTTGTATTAGAGCAGAAACTCCTTCAAGTCAAGCTCGAGCTTTCCACTCAGAGTATTACACATCCTGGCACACTAACCCGACTTTACGAAATACTACCATTTTGCCATGAATATTTAGTCTCAATTACCAATCAAGCATCAATAACATAATGATATCACTGAAAGTTATAGTGCATCAAGTATTTTGTTCATACGCATC
>Ga0315547_1000959_pt1 | contig 24818 bp, 16 predicted proteins | sample SalMarSW160240MG_2_FD_202542 | JGI IMG/M metagenome (GOLD analysis project Ga0315547, IMG submission 202542) | Salt marsh sediment microbial communities from the Plum Island Ecosystem LTER, Massachusetts, United States - Salt Marsh Sediment SW1601-240 ...
GCGTCAGCTTCGTACAGCCCTTCACTCCCTCAGTGATGATAAAAGAGAGGTTATCATACTCAGCAGATACCAGGGAATGAAGTATAATGAGATAGCAAATATACTGGGTACCACCGAAGGAGCGGTCAAGATAAAAGTGTTCAGGGCGTTAACTGAACTGCGTGAACAATATGCAAAAATTGAAAACCGGTAATCATGAAAGAAGAGAAATACCAGGAACGGATCATGGACTACCTGGACGGCAACCTGACTGCCAAACAGGCAGAGGAATTAAAGAAAGCATTAAGGGAGGAAGGGTACGATCTTTCCCGGCTTGCTGAGATGGAAAAAATGGTGTGCCAACTGGATGAGATACGGGCGCCCGAACCACGGGAAGAAATGAAAGAGAAATTCTTTCACATGCTGGAAGAAGAAAAATCCAGAATCGTGTCCAAAGAACGATCTGTGGATGCTCTGCTGAAACCCTTCCGTGCCCTCCTGGAACCGGTATACCTTCCCAAAATGCTTTATGCCAGCCTTATCCTGATCGTTGGAATGATCCTGGGCCACTGGATTATCCCGGATAAACAGTTTCAATATCAGGCCAGCCTGATGTTGGAAGAGATGCAAACCATGAAAAAAGTGATGGTACTGACTCTCATCGATCAGTCGAATGCAACTGATCGGCTGAAAGCCGTGAGTTATACCAGTGAAATCAGCAATCCTGACGATAAAGTCTTGGAAGCATTGTTGAAAACCCTCAATAACGATCCTAGTGTAAATGTACGGCTGGCAAGCCTGGATGCTTTAACATATCATGTTGGAAACGAGATGGTCCGAACCGGCCTCATCGAATCAATCAGTAGCCAGGATTCACCCCTGATACAAATAGCCATCGCTGAACTGATGATTAAGGTCCAGGAAAAGCGTGCTGTTCCCGAACTGGAAAAACTGCTGGACAGAGAAGACCTGAACCAGACTGTTGCAGAAAAAATTACAGAAAGCATTAAAATATTAACATAATAATTTAAACAATGATACGATTAGCTTTAATCTTTTTACTGCTCCTGTGGCTACCCGGCACACCGGGAGTTAAAGAAGAACACAAGGAGAAAATCTCAAAAACGTTAAACTTTGACGTTGCCAGCAGACAAAACCTGCTGATCATAAAAAACATTCAAGGTTCCATCCTGGTCGAAGGAATCCAGACCAGCCAGGTTTTGGTTGACGTTGATAAACGCATTGAAGCGGAATCCGCTAACAACCTGGAGGAAGGTATCCGGGATATTACACTCGGTGTAATCAGTACCCGTGACACCATTATCCTTTATACCGATTCTCCTTATGCAACCCTGGAACGCAGGAATGGAAAAGTCTCCTATCAATGGAAGAACAACGATAGGGATATCAACTATGAATTCAATTTTGACTACTCGGTGAAAGTTCCCGTTGGAACCCTCGTGCAAGTGTCAACCATCAATAACGGTGACGTGAAGGTAGTTGATACCAGGGCTGCTGTAAGGGCTGGAAATGTAAACGGATCAGTCTACCTTGAAAAAATTACCGGGGTAACAAAAGCCACAACAGTGAATGGGGTGGTGGAATGTGAAATTACGGAAAAACCTGTGGAGGATTGTTCATTCAACACAATAAACGGAGATATCCGGATTACCTTCCCTTCGAACCTTTCTGCCGATGTAAGCTATACCACCATGCACGGTGATTTTTATACCGATTTTGATTTTGAGATCCTGCCAAACAAAATCGAAAAAACAACATCAACATCAGAAAGCGGTACAACATATAAGATTGAAAAATATCCAAAATTCAGGATCGGTGATGGAGATATCCAGATCTGGTTCAAAACCCTGAACGGAGACATGATCCTGAAAATGGGAAAATAACAAAGAAATATTAACATGTTAAAAAATGAGATTATGAAAACAGTGAAGAACTTTATTACAGCGGTTGCAATCCTTCTTCTTGCCGGAATCACCGTTTCTGCCCAGGAAGTCAACCGGGAGGAATTGACCATTCCATTGAGCAAACCAGGACAACCCGGTAAACTGGAATGTGGGCTTGTTAACGGATCCATAAAAGTTACCGGATATTCGGGAAATGAAGTGCATGTCATTGCAACACAGCCCATGAAAAAAATAAAAGTTGAAGAGGAAGCAGATGACCCGGAAAAAGCCGGATTGAAAAAAATCAGCGCCACATCATTCAGTATTTCGGCTGAAGAGGAAGGGAATGTGGTCGATATTGGTAGCGATAGCTGGAAATCAAACATTAACCTGGAGATCCAGGTGCCTTCGAAATTTTCCCTGGATATCGGTACCGTTAATTCCGGAGATATTACCGTTGAAAACGTGGAAGGCACCCTTGAAGTGAGCAATGTGAATGGAAACATTACACTGACTAACGTCTCCGGATCGGTCGTTACGAATACAGTTAATGGATTTGTTAAGGTTACCATGAATCGCGTGGATGCCGGTACCCCCATGTCGTTTACCACTTTTAATGGGGACGTCGATGTCACCCTGCCTGCTTCCGTGAAAGCTACTCCCAAATTGAAATCTACAACAGGTGATATTTATACCGACTTTGAGGTGGATTTTGAACAGAAAAAAACAAAAGTGGATGAAAGCGATGAGGAGGGAGTATACAAGGTTTCGGTGGATGAGTATGTGTACGGGAACCTGAACGGTGGCGGGCCGGAGTTTCTCTTCAAAACCTACCACGGGGATATTTACCTCAGGAAGAAATAGTTAAAAGATCGTTAGTCGGTTTTCGGTGACGAGGCCCGTTTGGTTATTCGTAAAGCGGCTTACGTTATTCGTTTTGTTACCCTTACTTGTTTGAAAGGTACATTAGTGATACGATGACTCTGGTATAGCCGATTAGGCGAACCCCTCCAAGTCATCGTATCACTTTCTTTTTGAGGAGTTTTCAATCTTTCACAGCAACGAGAAAGATTGTTTGTAATGACAAGGGCGAACCTTTTTTGGGGAATGAACATGTTTAAAACCTATTTATTAATTGCATTCCGAAATATCAAGAAATATATAGGATATTCGTTTATAAATATTGCTGGCCTTTCAATTTGTACCTCCTGCTGTATTCTCATTCTTCTGTATATTCAGCATGAATTTAGTTTTGATAAATTCCATAACAATGCTAACAATATATACAGAGTTGTGCAACAGCAGGAGGGGAAAAATTTTCAAGGTAAAGATTGTTTTAATTCGATTCCTGCTGTTTTAGCTCCAACTGTAAAAAAAGAATTACCCGATGTTCTTAGTATATCACGACTGAAAAAATATGAGCGGGTCGTAAAATATCATGACTTAATATATTCAGAAAAACGATTCTTATATGCTGAACCTTCATTCCTTGAGATTTTTGCTTTTCCAGTAATCATGGGAAATCCTAAAACGGCTTTAACCGAACCAAACACAGTGATGATTACTCAAAGAATGGCAAAGAAATATTTTGGAAATGAATTACCGATAGGCAAAGTGATAAATGTAAATGGGGAGGATTACAGAATTACCGGAGTTCTTGAAAATATTCCTGATAATTCTCATTTTAAATTTGACTTTCTTGCATCGTTCCGGACTTTAATAAGCACTTGGAATGACAACCAATTAAACAGTTGGCAAAATAGCTCAGTATATACATATCTTCTTCTTTCAGAGAAATCGGATATCGAATCGTTTAATGAAAAACTGTTAAAATATAATACAAAAAGCTTTGATGGGTATTCAACTCGTTTTTTTGTTCAACCATTAACGAAAATTCATCTCTACAGTGACATCGCTTTTGAAATCGAACCAACCAATGATATCAGATATATCTATCTTTTCTCGACGATTGTATTTTTTATTTTGATTATTGCCTGTTTTAATTATACCAATCTGGCCGTTGCAAGATCAACAACCAGAGTGAAAGAAGTCGGTATTAGAAAGGTAGTCGGTGCAAGCCGTAGCATTCTCCTGATCCAATTTTTAGGTGAATCGTTCATTTTCGCATTTTCCTCATTATTTCTGTCACTCATTATCGTGAAAATGTTTTTACCAACATTCAATACCATTGTTGAAAGGAGTGTCGAATTCAATCTACTGACGAATTGGCACATACTGCTCGCCTTATTAGGGATTGCAGTTGTTGTTGGTTTTTTTTCGGGGATTTATCCTGCCATTTTTATGTCTTCATTTCATCCGATTAAAATCCTAAAAGGAGATGCAAATCTACATTCAAAGCGTTCTCAACTATTTAGAAACTCACTCATTATTATGCAATTCATCGTTTCGATTGTAATTTTCATCTGTGCACTAACAATCAATAATCAAGTACATTTTATCAAAGAAAGTCGATTAGGATTTGAAAGCGAAAATATTATTTCCCTGCATTTGATGAGAAAAGATTTAAGCCAAAATTATCCGGCATTTAAGACTGAGCTACTCAAGCACTCTCAAATTTCAGATATTACGTCCTCGTATCATTTACCCATGGAAATTGACAACTCCATCAATATCAGTAAGTCCGCAATTAGCACTTATCAAACACGGACAGAAGAAAATTTTAAAACCATGGTTACCTGGGTTGATTATAACTTCATTGACTTTTATAAAATTGAGATTTCTCAGGGACGTAACTTCTCAGAAGAATTTAGTACAGATTTGCAAGGTGCTTTACTCTTGAACGAGACCAGCGTCAAATCCATCGGTATGGATGATCCAATAGGTGTAAGATTTGGTGATAAAAAAGTTATAGGTATTGTTAAAGATTTTCATTTTGCTCCCTTACATTTTCGAATCAGACCACTTGCTGTTATCTTGAGCCCAGATGAATTTCGATATATTGCTGTTAAATTGGATTCAAATAATATTTCAAATACAATTACATTCATTGAAGAAAAATGGAAGGAATTTTTCCCGGATACTCCTTTTGAATATTCATTTTTGAATGTAACAATCAACAACATGTATCGGGGTGAACAGAAATTAAGTCAGATCTTTGAACTGATTACGTTTATAACATTATTGTTATCCTATTTAGGATTGTTTGGAATCGTATCATTTTCCATAGGAAGAAAGACAAAGGAGATAGGAATCAGAAAAGTTTTCGGTGGTTCGGTTTTTTGTATTGTGCGTTATTTAATAAAAGAGTTTTTTGCTTTGGTTTTAACAGGTTATCTTATCGCTGTTCCCATTGCTTTTTATTCAATGGACAAATGGCTTCAAAATTTTTCCTATCGAATAAATATTGGAATAAATATTTTTATTGTTTCAGGACTCATTGCTCTTTTTATAACCTTATTATCTATCAGCTATCAGACCATCAAAGCGGCCAGGGTCAATCCGGTGGAGAGCTTGAGGTATGAATGAAATAGATATCAGCGATCAGATAACTGAAAGCTGACTGTTGTTAATAACTAAAAATAAGGAGAAAATCATGTTTAAAAATTATCTGAAAATTGCTTTGAGAAATATTTTCAAGTATAGATCCTATGCTCTCATCAACCTGATCGGACTTATAGTGGGATTAACATTCTGTATGTTAATCCTCATATTCATTCAATATGAATTCAGCTACGATCAATTTCATGAGCATGCTAAAGATACTTACAGGGTTTTAACAAAATTTCCTGAAGCCGGACCCTCGGGATCGGACTTGTTCCGTGCCACGCCTTCTTCATTGGGGCCGGCCCTGAAAGAGGTTTTCCCGGAAGTCGTAAAATCGGCAAGATTGAAGACAAGAACCGGTTTGGTGAGCTTTAAAGAAAAGCGTTTTTATAATCAACTTTTTTATTACGCCGATCAGGAGTTTCTACAAATTTTTAATCTCCCCCTCAAATCCGGGGATGTCAATACAGCCTTGTCCGAGCCCTATTCCGTCATTCTAACCAAAGAAGCGGCTTATACACTTTTTGGCAATGAAAATCCTATCGGTCAAACCGTTTCATTCGATTACAGGGTTGGACAATCTCACGATTATGTCATCAGAGGCGTCTTCGAAGCGTTGCCAAAAAATTCGCATTTATCATTTAATTATCTTGCTTCTTTTTCGACCCTAAAAGACTGGTTGTCCATTGATTGGCAGAATCTTGCCTATGTGACCTATGTCGAACTTCAAAAAAATATCAATCCAGAAAGTATAAAAACCAAGTTGACCGATTATTTATCTAAACATGTCGGATCAGACTATAGCTATAAATTTGAGCTCCAGCCTCTGACCAAAATACATCTTTTCTCGAGTTTTGATATCTTTGACAGCAGAAAAGCCGATATAAAAACAATTTATATTTTTACGGCCATAGGATTCTTGATACTCGTTGTTGTCTGTTTCAATTACACAAATCTCTCAACCGCGCTCTCCACCTACCGGACGAAGGAAATAGGTGTACGAAAAATCGTCGGCGCCCGCAAGACACAGGTGTTTAAGCAAGTATGGGGGGAATCCTTCTTCTTCACATTCATCGCCTTCTGTTTCTCTCTCTTTCTCATCAAACTGCTGCTGCCTGTTTTTGGATCTTATGTTAACAGATCTCTCTCTTTTTCTCTTTTAAATAAGGTTCATACTGTTATCTATGTCCTCGGATTGATGTTTTTCATCAGTTTGGTATCAGGCAGTTATCCGGCGCTTTTTTTGACTTCATTTAAACCGGTCAATATTTTAAAAGGGAAAGTATCGTTCCGCTCGAAAAATGCTTCCTTCTTCAGGAACACACTGCTCTTTTTTCAGTTTGCCATTTCAATCGTACTCATCATCTGTGTCACAACGATGTTGCGTCAAATGAATTTAATCGAAAATATAAATTTGGGCTATTCCAAAGATAATATTGTAGCTATTGAGGTGAGAGACGAATCCATCCTTAAAAATGATGAGCCATTCAAGAATGAGATCATTCAATACCCAGGTATCATAGATGTCACATCCTCACGTGATCTTCCTACTTCAGTCGGATCAGCATCAAACCCCTTCTGGGAGGAACAGACTGAAGGACAGAACATTCTAACGACAAGACTGTATGTCGACTATGATTTTTTAGAATTTTACAGTATTGAATGTGTGAAAGGACGAAATTTCATGCGGGAAAGGGGCACAGATGCAAATGAAGGATTCATTATCAACGAAACAGCTGCACATCTCATGGGCATGGAAGAGCCTATAGGAAAACGTTTCGGATTCGCCAATAAAGAAGGATTTGTTATCGGAGTTGTCAAAGATTTTCATTTTGAATCTCTACATAATACAATTCGACCTCTGGCAATAGAGATCAATCCCTGGGGACACCGCTACATATCCATTAAAATAGATCCTGACGATATAATGAATACTCTGGACTTTATAAAAAATAAGTGGGAAGAATTATCACCAGGATTTCCATTTTCTTATTCTTTCGTGGACGACATCGTGCATGAGCAATACGTGTACGAAGAAAAACTCTTCGCCGCCATCAAGACCTCAACAATTTTGGCCATCCTTTTATCCTGTATCGGGCTCGCTGGACTTGCATCATTCTCAGCCAGAAGTAAAATAAAAGAAATCGGAATTCGTAAAGTTTTCGGTGCCAGCATCGTTGGAATAATAACCATTTTTTCAAAGCATTTTGCAAGAGTTATCATTCTCTCCGCTGTAGTCGCATGGCCTTGTGCGTATTATTTCATGCATAAATGGCTTCAAAATTTTGCCTATAAAACACATATCGGAATCTGGATATTTATACTCCCGACAATGATAATCCTTTTTGTCGCCTTGCTTACCTTGAGTTTTCAAACCATCAAAGCGGCCACGGCCAACCCGGTGGATAGTTTGAAGTATGAATGAAAAAGTGAGACGTCCAACGTGGGCTGTTTGACGTTTCACGAAAGGAGAGAAAATCATGTTTAAAAATTGTTTAATAATCGCCTTTCGGAACATTTTTAAACACAAGGTTTATTCCTTTATCAACATTGCCGGTTTCACCATCGGTATTCTCTGCTCTCTTTTGATTGTACTCCTGATTCAATATGAATTGAGTTATGATCGACACTATGAGAATGCTAAAAATATATATCGGGTCATCACTCAATGGCCGATGGAATTTATGAATACGGATAAGATCACCTGGACGTCTGCACTCCTTGCCCCCGCAATCAATGAATACTTTCCTGATGTTGTCCATTCTTCGAGGATTGAAGATACTTATCAAGAGGTATCCCTGTCATTTGGGAGGCATGTTTTTTCTGAGGAGAAGTTCTATTTCGTTGATCCGGATTTCTTGCAAATGTTTTCAACTCAGTTCTTGAAAGGGCATCCGGAAAATGCACTTACGCATCCATTATCAGTGATCATTTCAGAGGAAATGGCTCTCAAATATTTTGCCGGTGAGAATCCCCTGGGAAAATTCCTCCGATACAACAATAAATTTGATTTCCAGGTGACAGGTGTTTTTGAAAACGTGCCAGAGAATAGTCATTTCCGGTATGACTTCCTTGCCTCGTTCTTATCTCTCCGAACAATTCATGGCGAAGATGCAATTTACATGGATCGATGGACCAGCATGGACTACCAAACTTATATCCAACTCAGGGAAGGAACAGATACTCAAGAATTTGAGAAAAGTTTGGAAAAATACCTGGTTGAAATCACGCCCCAATCCATGAAGGATTACAACTATTTCCTCCAGCCGGTTACGAAAATTCACCTCAGTGGTAACCTTCCCGGTGAACTGGCGCAGAACAGCCATATAAAATATGTCTATATTCTTACGGGTATTGCTCTGCTGGTCATTCTTATAACCTGTTTCAATTACATCAATCTGAGTACTGCACGTTTTTCAGTCAGGGCAAGGGAGATTAATATTCGCAAAGTCGTTGGTGCAAGCCGAAAGCATTTAATGCAGCAGTTTATTGTAGAAACCTTCCTGACAGTATTGATCACATTTGGGTTTGCACTGATTCTGCTCTATTTTACCCTTCCGTTCATCAAAACACAGATTGGTGCGGATTTTGATTTCTCCAGTTTGAGGAATATCAACGTTGCTGGCAGTGTTGTAGCACTTATCTGTGCTGTCGGTTTGATCTCTGCTTATTATCCGGCTCTGTATATATCCTCCCTGAAGTCCCTCTCCATTATCAAAACCGGATTAGTCACAGTTACAGACCGATCCAAACTTTCCAGGAATTCCCTTGTGATCATTCAGTTTATCATTTCCACAGCACTCATCTTTTCAACGATTACTATTCACCGTCAGATTAAATTCATCATGGAAAGTAATCTGGGACAATTAAATGGGACGGTAGTTACCCTGTCAGTCAGCGACGATAATGAAAAAATGAAAGAAAAAATTGATGTTTTTAAATCCGAATTAATAAAGGAACCAGACATTAAAGCGGTATCGGTATCCTCTTTTTTGCCTGCGAATATCCGATCCGGGAATTGGGCTGTCTGGGAAGGTCAAATGGAGGAGGAGAAGATCCTCTTTCATAACCTCCAAACGGATTATGAATTTTTAGATCTGTATAATTTACCGGTTATTGAGGGAAGAAATTTTTCATTGGAGTTTCCTTTCGACAGGGAACAGGCGTTTATCGTCAATGAAACAGCTATCCGTTTGATGAATATGGATGATCCGATTGGAAAACGATTCGGCTATTCGTGGAGAGAAGGAATCATTGTCGGCGTTGTAAAAGACTTTCATTTTGTCCCGATGGACCAGCAAATCAAACCACTCGCTATTCGATTAAATACAAGTAATACCCATTATATCTCCATAAAGATCGATTCACTTAATATGGATCGTACCATTCAATATATTGAAGAGAAATGGAAGGACATTTCACCCGATTTTGCTTTTACCTATTCATTTTTTGAGGATGCCGTGGATGGACTCTACCAGTCGGAAAAAAGATTGACCGCAAGCCTGACCCTGTTTTCTTATATCGCTTTATTCCTGGCAAGTCTTGGATTGTTCGGTTTGGCACTGTTTACCGGTGAAAGGAGAATAAAGGAAATTGGCGTGCGAAAGGTATTTGGAGCAAAGATTTTCAACATCGTTACCCTCCTTTTAGTGGATTTTCTCAGATGGATTTTCGTGGCAAACCTGATTGCCTTACCATTGGCTTACTATACTATGAAACATTGGCTACAAAGTTTTGCTTACAGGACAACTATTGGATTATGGATATTTGTCCTGTCGCTGATTATATCCTTTGGAATTGCCGGTATTACCATCATTTATCAGACCATCAAAGCGGCTACGGCGAATCCGGTGGAATCATTACGATATGAATAGTAGTGATACGATGACTATCGGCGACTGTAAGAAGATTTCTCAGAACCTTCTCAATTTTTCGAAGGTTTTTTCGAAATGACAAGTCTGGAACTTTGGAAGATAATGATGGTTTTGTCATTTCTCTCCGCCTATCTGGCGGAGAGAAATATTCTAAATATTAAACAATACAAATTATTCGGTTTCGTAGAAGAGAAGCGGCTGACAGCTATTTAATAAATAAACTCTGACTTGTTTCCTAAAAATTCAAACTCAATTTCAATCCCCATCTTCCATATTTCCCATCCTCAAATCCCACGAATACACCGGCATCAGCAACAAAATACACATCGGTCAGGCCATACCCCAATTCAACATAGTTTTTAAAGTCCGGAAGGTAGAGATAACTTCCAAAAAGGGTTTCCTTCCACAACCGTTCACTGAAGAAGGGAAGTAATTTGATGATCAGGAAAGGTGTATTGTATTTAATATGTGCTTCGGTAAACCATTCTGCAGTACTGTACTTATAATATTCAAGCAGCATGAAAGCATGGCGTGGTCTTCCAAGTAACACAGGAATTTCCGTTGTATTAAAATGCTTGAAATCGGCAAAATGAATATTCTTCCTTGAAAGAAATGTTCCGGCACTGATACTCCATGAGAGGTCAGAGAACATGCCCAGATCATAGGACTGCGATGCGCCTGCTTCTAAGAAATCAAAATCTGCCTGGCTTTCAAAAAATTCAAATAATCCTTTTCGATATTCCAAACGAAATGTAGGGAAATCTGATCCTGCAGTACGTTTAACACCGTTCCTGATCCTGTAGTACTGTTTTGGCGTATAGGCAAATCGAAAACCCACAACAAAGCTTTTCTGATCTTCTAATGGGTATTTTGTGAGATGATGATTCTCAGGAATATTCTCCTCATATTCCCTGTCACCTCTGAAAAAGAATGAATAATCGGTTGAATTCTCCAGATGAATCCGATCGGCATAATTTGACATCAGTGTAAAAACCAGGCCGTTCGCTATATCTATGCGATTCCTTACCTTAAAATAGGATTCTTCAAACAACCTGAGATAGTTGTACCTGAAAAAAAGTGATGTTATACTGTTGAGTGAACGGTCAATCCCGGATCCAGAATTAAAATCAACAGTTTCCTTCCCGAAATTCACATATAATCTGCCTCTCTTCAAGGGTGAGTAGGTTAGTGTATTATCTATCTTCCATAATATTGCCTCTCGATTAAATGCATACCCGATTTCCGGTGCCATAGTAAATCTGTGACCTGTTGAGATATCTTTTCGGATCGTGAACCGTTGTTTGTAAACAAATCCATCCACCGTATTAAATTCGAACTTATCCAATCCGATTAATCCATCATACCTGTACCGAATAGTCGAATCTTTTGACCAAAAGCTCCTGCCAAAAAACAAATCATCACCAAATTGGATTATCTTATTTCTCTCTTTCTTTGTTGAATCAGAATCAGAAGGTCTTCCGAATCTGGCCAGTTGAACTGAATCCTTGGCCCTGTACCCCAGAGTCTCATCTTCTGTGAGGGGGATAGGTCGAATTGTATTCCAGTATGCAGTATCCTTTTTATGGGCATCTTTTTCTACTTCGTAGGTTGAACTAACCTCCATTTCCAATGAGAGATCTGTTGTATCCCTGCTATTCTTTGCCTCCTTGGCCATTAACCTTGACAGTTTAAACATATCCCGGTTTGTCATCTCTTCCTTGCTTATAATCTCCTCAACTTTCCTGGCAGTCTTTTCATCTTTAAATATGGATGTTTCAGGAATTACAGTTTCGTCAACCTCAGGCTCAGTGTACTTGTCCATGGTCTCCTGTAAGGCAAGAGGAGGGGTAATCGCATCATTTATTTCGATCTCCGAGTATTTTACCGAACTGAGATAAGCTACATCAACCTTTATTCCAAGGACTTTGGCTTTTACGTCAAGATTATAACTAACCGGTAGCCAGGCATCTTCTTTCACCGGGGCATAAAGCTGCTTAATCCTGACAGGACCTATGAATACCTCAACCGTAAGATCAGCGGAGTGAATGTTCCAGTACTCATCAACAATATAGAGGTAACCTGTAAAGAGCTGCTGGCTTTTTCGTTTGGGAGTGACTCTGATTTTGTTAATTGCATAATCCCCTTCAAAAGAGACACCTTCGTATACAAATTTATAATGTGAGAAGGCATTGGGTGCCAGGGGAGAAATAGCCATTTCAACAGTGGGTTCGTAGAAACTGCTTTGTATATAGCCCATGATGTCCACTTCATTTTCACCCGGGAAAGATGACTTGGCAGAAATTACACGCTGGTCATACCGGTCGGGAGCAGTAAAGGTGATCTCATTCAAGGTTTCTTCTACATAGTTTCTCCCTACCTCAATTTGAATCTCCTCATCCTTCATTGCACGCTGAAAGAGTTTGGGGATCTTTAATACATCTATTGATCCTTTAAGATAAACTTCAGCCTTCCAGTGGTTTACCTGGTTCAGATAATAGGGGGCCAGACCAATCGCTTTACGCATGATCATATATGCAGGATCTTCCTGCCCTGAATATATCCGGACCTCCCCGATCTCATATACATGCTCAAAAAGCCGGACATTAAGTGCAACCGGATCTTTCCCTACATCAACCTCATGTATTTCTGTCCGGTAACCGAGAGCCCGGATATACAAGGTATACTTTCCTTCCGGGACCTTTACTTCGAACTCACCATTGATATTTGCTGTGGTTCCCCTGGTAAGTTCAACAATATAGATGGTTGAAAAGGGTATGGGGTCTCCATTCTGATCAGATATCTGACCAACAATGCTCTGCCCGTGTAAAATTTTGATTGAAAGGAAAAATAATAATAGAATATTCCGGAGAAAGCCATTCATAAAAACAGAAGATTTTATATAAGACGCAAAACCTGTATAAAAAATTACAGATCGAGGTTTAGCTTCCAAAGATAAACGTTAATTGTTGAACGATTTCACTTATTCCCGAAACCGAATAAGACTATATTAATTTCCTGCTTTTTAATGTATTGAAAAAATCATCCTTGTATTTTGGCCCTATGGGGATCAGCTTATCACCGATAAAGATATGACTTCTTTCTATTCTGGTGATTTTGTTCACTGCGACAACATATGACTTATGAGTCCTGATAAAATTGGAAGAAGGAAGAGTATCAAGAATATCATTAAAGCTTTGCAGGGTAAGGATTTTTCTATTTGCTGTGTTGATACCAAGGTATTCCTTTAATCCTTCAATATAAAGAATATCGCTGAAGTCAACACGCTCAACGTGAAATTCTGTTTTAACAAAGAAATATTCCCTCTTCTCCGACAATTCAGTTGCAACTGCTAAATCCGAATGTTTTTCTATTATAGCTTTTTTATGGATTTTCTCGGTCGACTTTAAAAACCTCTCAAAGGATATAGGTTTCAACAAGTAGTCATCAACGTCCAGATCGAAAGCTTCTAACGCGTATGAATCATAAGCTGTTGTAAGGATTATTTGTGGTTTATCTTTCAGGAGCTTTAAAAACTGTATACCCGAAAGATTTTCCATTTGAATATCGAGAAATACAAGGTCGACCGGATTATCCTTCAGGTAATTCATTGAATCGATTGCATTGTCGAAAGTTGCCAACAAATTTAAATATGGAACTTTTGAAATATATTCCTCCATTTGCCGTAAAGAAGGAGGTTCATCATCTACTGCTATACAATTTATCAATATCATTATAATTCAATTAGTAACCTGACTGTAAAGTTATTATCTTTTTCAATAATCTCCAGTTTGTGATTATGAGGGTAAAGTAGTTCCAGCCTGCGCCTAACATTTTTCAACCCGAATCCTTCGCTTCTGATAAGTTCCTCCGACTTAACAGGATCAACATCATTTGTTATTTCAAAAAGTACCGTGTTATTGATAACCTCAAAATTTATAGTAATACCTGTTTCTTTCCCTTTCTTTTTCCCATGCTTAAAAGCATTTTCAACAAAAGGAGTAAAAAGCATTGGAGGAATTAATATACCACTAGTTTCACCTTTAAGTTTAAAATCAACAAACTGTGACTTCTCAAGCCTGAAGTTCTGAAGTGTAATATAACTCTGCAAACATTCAATTTCTTTATCCAGAGTAATTTTATCCCTCACGGCTTCATATAACATATATCGCATTATATCGGATAGTTTTATTACCGCCTGGGCAGCTTTCTTATGATTATTGTTGACAAAGGAATGGATCGTGTTCAGGGTGTTGAATAAAAAATGCGGATTAACCTGCGAGCGGAGTAAGGCAAGTTCGCTTTTGATATTTTGTTTTTCCAAAAGAATTTTTTGTTGCTGAGTTTTATAGCCTTCAACAGCCAATTTAAATAACCCGCCAAGGAAAATATAAAGTATAGTATAGTATATAGCAATCACGAGATATATATTTTGAAAATTTTCAACTAAGCCAAGCTTAATCTCCAGATAGTTCACGCTATAACCATATAATAAAGAATAACCAGGTAAATATAGGATAGTTGCAATGGAAAATTTCAGATAATTCCTTCTTATAAATAACCGCGGGATTATTATACTGTAAAATATGTAGAAATCAATAAATTCAAGTATCGTTTTATTTGTATGCGTAATAATCCATTCAGAAGAAAAAGGTTGTGGGCTAAAAATTCTGAAAGAGACATTTAATGAAATAATAATGAACCAGAAAAGAATATGAATAATTATAATTTGTTTCCTGTTCATTTTGTGCATTTTAAAACAAAGGTATTCATAAATATAGATTTGTATTTGTTAATTCAACCAAAAGGATATTTTAATCAACTAACCTACATATATTTCTGAAGAACAGGTTTTTGGACGAAATTCCCAATATGTTGACTAATTGTTTGGTTTGGTTGATTTTATTTGCTGGTGTCAGATATTATTTAAAACTTTTACCTGAAAAATCAAAACAAGATAAAAAATGAAACAAGTCATTGTACTTATTCTATTATTAACATGTAGCGGGTTAACTTTTGGGCAAAACCAGGTACAAGTCAAAGAATTTTCAAACTACCAGGAAATGCGTGATTATTTTGGAAAGTTGTATGAGCAGGAAAAATACGAAGAAGCAGCGGCAGTTATGGAAAAAGGATTATTAGATTTTCCTGATCATACAGAAGCAAATGCCTTTAACCTGGCATTTATCTATATGAAACTGGAACAATTTGATAAAAGTAATGATGCTCTTCAGTATGGTTTAGATCATGGTGTATGGTTTAGTATTTATGCCTTTTTATCCGATGTATGGGATCCGTGCAGGGAACTGGTGAAATTCCAAGAGATATTAGACCGTAATGAAGAGCTAAGGCAGGAAGCCCAAAAGTTAGCCAAACCAGAACTGGTTATCGTTACGCCCGAAGGATATGATGAAAGCAAAAGGTATCCTCTTTTTATTGCCTTGCATGGGGGTAACAGCAATATAAAAAATTTCAGAAAATCATGGAAATCTGAAAAGCTAAATAAGGAGTTTATTACGGCTTATGTTCAATCCTCACAAATTGTAGCAATGAATGGTTTTAGCTGGACAGAAGATATCAAAATTGCCAAAAAAGAAATTTCAGAAGCTTATTATAAAATACTTACTGAATATCCAATTGACGGGAATGAAATTATAATTGGAGGCTTTTCTTCAGGTGGTGTTGCTGCTTTGGAAATTTCGTTTTGTAATACGATTCCGGTCAAAGGTTTTATCTCTTTATGTCCGGGAAAGCCTGAAAGTTTTACTGAAGTAAATATTTTAGATGCAAAAAACAGGGGTATTCGCGGTACGATTCTAACGACTGAAATGGACAGGCGATTAGAATTTCAAAAAGAAATGGTTGAGCTTTTGAAATCAACAGGATTTGAGTATCAGTTTATAGTTACGCCCAATATAGGTCACTGGTTTCCTGAGGATATTGATGTTAAGATTGATGAGGCAATTAAACATATTCAAAACGAGCAGTTCAAGAAATAGATATCTGAAAAAGGATAAAATTATGAAAACAAGAATCTCAAACATCAGAATAATTGGAATAATAGTATTTGCTTTAATTACACATATTTCCTTCTCACAGAAATCAATTAATATATCAGGCAGAATAATTAACGCCGAAAACAAGGAACCGCTTTCTTATGTCAATATCAGCCTGCAGGATAAAAACATCGGAACTATTTCAAATAAAGAAGGTTATTTCATTTTTAAATGCCCGGAAGAATACGAGGACAATACCCTGATTATATCTTGTATAGGCTATGAAAGTTATACAAAAAAGCTTGCCGCATTTAGCAATTCAATGAATATAATTGAATTAAAACCAGCCACAATAATTTTAGATGAAGTGGTAGTACGGGAAAAAACAGCCCTGGGTATTATAAAAGAAGCATTGCAAAAAATGCCTGAAAATTATGATATTGTCCCATATATTATGACTGGATTTTACAGGGAAACTATCATGGAAAATAAAAACTACATTAAATATGCCGAAGGTGTTATTGACATTTATCGTGAAATAGAGAATGATGATTTAATTAAACTTATCAAAGGACGCACAAAAGAAGATAATCAATACGAAAGCAGCAAAATGACAATAATAAATATTGGAGGGCCGGGTGCATGCCTTTACCGAGATTTAGCCAAACATAAGAGGGAGTTTCTAAATGAAAAATATTTTGAACATTACGAATACAAAATAAAGAGTATTACAAACTATAAAGGAAAATCAGTTTATGAAATCATATTTGATAGAAAAGAAGATGACAAAAAAGCAAGACATAAAGGAGAATTGTATATAGATGTAAATTCACTTGCACTCATCAAGGTGAATTACCGTTTTAATGATTGGGGAATAAAGAACAGACAGCCTGGATTTATGACAAAAACTATGTTTAAGATGATGAAAATGGATATTGAAATATACGATACTGAGATATCTGTAAATTACGAAGAAGTAAACGGTATTTGGTATCTTAAAAATATTAAATATTATGATGCAGTTCTTGTTACTAAAAAAAAGAAACAGTTTTTATATGAAACTCAAAAAGATCTGTTAATATCCTCTATATCAAAAAACAATGTTGGAAAATTTTCAAAAGATGAGATATTAAGTACTAATAAAGAATTTCGCAAACAGGTAGGCGAATATGATCAGGAATTCTGGGAGAATTATAATATTATAGAAGTTACGAAAGCCCAAAAAATACAAATGGATGATATGAAATACGAAGAAATTAATTAACAGTTAAGAAATAGATAATTATAAATTTTGAAAAAGGAGAGAAAAATAAAAACTTCATACGCTAAACTTCTTTGCATTATCATCGTAACAGTAATTTTTCTTACAAGATCAACGATTTGCTATTCAAAAGCAAGTGCAGACTCTATAAATATCCCGGAAATTCCACAAACAATTGATGAATTGAAGACAAAAATAGAAAGTCTTCTTGTTAAATATCAAATTCCCGGTGCCGGGATTGCTATCGTTTCAAAAGATTCGATAATATATTGTGGGGGCTTAGGATATGCAAATATGGAAAACAAAATTCCGGTAACAGAGAATACACATTTTCGCATGGGTTCCATAACAAAAAGCTTTGTTGCTCTTGGTTTTCTAAAACTTGTCGAGGAAGGTAAAGTTGATCTTCAAACTCCGGTAAAAGAAATTGTTCCTGAAATTGATATTGTAAATCCCTGGCAAAAAACAGATCCCGTGCGTATTGTCCATCTGCTTGAGCACACATCAGGGTTTCACAATTCTTTAAAAGAATTTAATGTAAGTGATGATCCTGATATTCCATTACAACAAGCGTTGAAAGTAGTTAGCGATGCTTTTGAGGTTCGGTACCGGCCCGGTACAATTTATCATTACTCAAACACAGGCTACGGGTTAGCAGGTCTTATCTTAGAGAAAATTACTGGGAAAAAATATGAAGATTATCTAAAAGAAATGATTCTTGATCCCATTGGTATGGAAACATCAACTTTTAGAATAAAAGATGAAAATAGCAGTAAGCTCCCTGCAAAAGGTTATTTGGGAAATTTTAAGGAAAGTCCTTTTGTCAACTTTTATTCGCGTTCAGCCGGGATAATGTTTTCATCAACCAAAGATATGGCACTATATGTACAGTTCATGTTAAATAGAGGGAAAGTCGGAGAAAAACAAATAATTAGTGAGGCTTCAATCAAAAGAAAGGAAACACAAACAACATCCATTGCTTCCAAGATGGGTTTGGAATTTGGTTATGGACTGGGGACGGAATGTACATATAGAAGTGGCTTCAAATGGCTTGGACATAACGGAGCTCATTTTGGATTTTATACAGACTTCTGGTATAACTGTGATTTGAACATTGGATATGTTGTCCTAATCAATAAATTCGATCTTTCCGCAAGTAATGATTTAAAAAAGATTCGGAACTTACTGGCATGTTATCTGGTTAAAGGAATTAATCCTGAATTTGCACCTGTAGTAACGGTTTCAGATAAACTTTTAGAAGCTTATACTGGATATTATGAGTTGAAAGGATCGGAAGGTGAACTATTGGCATGGATTAATCTTATTTTAGGTGGTGTAAGAATATCATTTAAAAACGATACTTTATACAGGCAGTACTTCATGGGAAGCAAAGAACCTCTTATCCCTGTAACTACTCAATTATTCAGGGAGCCGAACCACCCAGATGCCAGTGTAATTTTTTTCAAGAACCAAAAAGGGAAAACGGCACTGGTTGATTGGGTTACGTATTGTGAAAAAACATATATATGGAAACCGTGGTTAATTCGAATCTTTTTCTTTTTTACCTGGATAGTAATGCTTTCAACTATCCCTTTTGCATTTATCTGGATACCTTGTAATATCTATAAACGAATTACTAAAAAGAAAAACCGCTCAAAGTATTTGCGAATAAGGATTTTCCCGTTGATCACTATCATTATACTACTCTATGGATTTATTATGATTGGAAATCAGGATCCATTATATTTTGCCGAGATGACACCTGTAAGTATCCAATTTACCATTTCAACATGGTTGTTTGCCGGACTTTCATTTTTCAGTTTGTTTTTTGCAATTATAAGTTTCCGGAAACCTGTCAAAACCGCTGATCGTGTTTATGCTCTTATTGTATCTCTGTCTTGTGTTGGCATGACGCTTTTTCTTGCTTATTGGGGCATTATCGGTTTAAGATTGTGGGCATACTAATTTAAAATAAAATTTAATATTGATAAAACATTGAAAACAATCAAAAAAATCTGCTTTATAATTCTTTTATCATTCATTTTTACAATACCAACAATAGCACAGGAAAAAACAAATAATCAGGCACTATCAGCTAATGAGCCTAATAAATTTGTGATAAAAGGAATTGTTATTAATGCTGGAACTCATGAACCTCTTCCCTACTCACATATTAGTATTAAAAATAAACCACTTGGTACTATTACAAATAAAGATGGTCTCTTTATTTTTAAATACCCGGAGGAAAACAAAAATGATACAATAATTATCTCTTATATAGGATATGAAAATTATATAAAGGGACTTGCTACATTCAATGATTCAATCATTATAATCGAATTAAAACCTGCTACAATAGTTTTAGATGAGGTTGAAGTACAAGCAAAAACTGCATTAAGTATTATAGAAGAAGCTATTCGAAAAATTCCTGAGAATTATAATACTACCCCCTATATTATGACTGGATTTTACAGGGAGTTAATACGTGAAAAACAGGATTTACATAAATATGCCGAGGGTGTTATTGATACTTATCACGAAATAGGAAATAAGGATTTAATAAAATTAATCAAAGGACGTAAAAAGGAAAATCTTAAAGCATTCGGGGTGCATAAAAAGGCTGATCCAACGCTTGGGGGGCCAATAGGTTGCTTTTACAAAGATATTACCAATTATGACATGGAATTTTTCAATGATGAATATTTCAAATATTATGATTTTACAATTGAAGGGATGACAAGCGTAAATGGGAAACCAGCATACATTATCTCTTTTGACAAAAATCCAGAGGCAAAAAAAGGAAAATACAAAGGAATCATTTATATTGATAAAACTTCAAAAGCTGTTATTAGCATAAATTATGAATACAATGAATATGGCCTCAGGAAATCACAACCTGATGCTGTCCAAAGAAAATTAGCTAAACTAATTGCAGGTATCACATTTGAATCTTTAGGATCATTTACAGCTGTAAATTATTTCGAAATCAATGGAAAATGGTATTTGAAAAGTGTAAAATATAAAATTATTGACAAGCTGACCAGAAAGAAGAAGGTTTATACATACGCAACTGAAAAGGATTTAATGATATCAGAAATCAAAAAAGAAAATATTAAAAAGTTTAATGATGAAGAATTATTAAATCCCAAAAAGGAATTTTCCAAACAAATTGGTATATATGACGAAGGATTCTGGAAAAACTATAATACCATTAAAGCCACGGAAACTCAAAAGATGTTGATAGATGATATGGATAATGGCGAAAGTAAAAAGCATCGTTAATATATAGATATAATAAATCCAAAATACAGAGAGAAAAATGAAAAACATACATGAAAGAATTTCATGTATTATAATGGCAGGTATTATTTTTTTGTTGTCTTTTAACTTTGTTTATTCACAAATAAAAACTGATTCTGTTATTGCCTCTGAAATCTCCCAATCGGTTGGGATGCTTGAAATAAAAATTGATAGTATCTTTAAGGAAACCAACATTCCCGGTGTTGCCGTGGCGATTGTATCCGTTGATTCTATCCTTTGGATCGGCACCTTTGGATTTGCCAATCTGGAAACCGGAGATCCGGTAACCGAAAATACTCATTTTTGCATTGGTTCATGCACAAAGAGCTTTACAGGGCTTGGCTTTCTAAAACTCTTGGATGAGGGCAGGATTGACCTTCATACCCCTGTTCGAGAAATTGCTTCCGAGATTAAAATTGACAATCCATGGGCTGAAACTAACCCTGTAAGAATTGTTCATCTGCTTGAACACACTTCGGGATTCGAAGACTCGCATATTAACTGGTTCTACTTCAATGAACCTGTAATATCTATTCAACAAGCCCTGGAGGAAAAGGCACATCTTCGAAAAGTGCGCTGGCAGCCCGGTACACGGTTTAGTTATTCAAGCCCCGGAATTACTTTTGCAGGATATATTCTGGAGAAAATAAGCGGGCAACGGTATGAGGATTTTATGAAACAGGCTATTTTAAAACCTATAGGAATGAAGACTACCACAATTGGAAGTTCTGAGGAGTGCAGGCGATTGAATGCAATTGGTTATGGAATGGATAACAAACCCTTGCCTGTTTACTATGACTATGACGAACCTGCCGGTGCTTTGAACGCATCTATCAGTGAAATGGCACTTTTCGTTAAATTCATGCTGAACCGGGGTGCTGTGGGTGAAAAACAAATAATCAGTGATAGTTTATTTGATAAGATAGGAAAACCCTCAACTACTCTGACAGCAAAAGCAGGTCTGGAGTCCGGTTACAGTTTTGGTATAGGCACCAGGTATGAAGGGGGAGCAATATGGTATGGACACAGTGGGGCAGTTCCCGGTTTTCTTGCAGAATATTATTATAATACTGATAAAAAACTTGGATTTGTTGTATTGCAGAACTCATTCGATATGTCATTTTATGATGACGCGTTTTACCTTGTATGGGATTATATGAATTCACATGTAGCCCCTGTTATACCTCCTCCTTCAGCACCAATCCCTGTAAGCGAACTTGATAAATATTGCGGCTATTATGAATCCCGCAACCCGAGGATGCGGCTTATGGAGTTCGCTGATATATTATCAAATGGTATAACTATTCTCTATGAAAAAGATACTCTTTATTATAAAGCTTTTATGGGTACGAAAAAGCCTTTGATTCCTGTTTCTCAAAATCTTTTTCGAAAGCAGGGCGAAGCTGAAGCTACTAAAGTATTTTTTGAAACTTCTGATGGTGAAATGGTTTATGCCTCCAAGGGATCATATTATGTAAGAACCGCAGCATGGAAACCCATAGTCTATAACATTCTTGTTTTCGGAGCTTTCATTATAATGTTCTCATCCATTGTCTATTGCCTTATCTGGATTCCTGTACATATCTACAAAAGATGGAAGCGCAAAACCAACAGGTCACATTATATCAGAATGAGATTGATCCCGTTATTCGCTGTATTGTCTCTCATAATCGGAATAGTGACTTTTATTATTACTGAGCCGTCGATGCTTGAAATTGGTCAAAGAACTTTTTGTACTGTGTTCTTTTTCAATTCAACATTGCTTTTCGCTGTTTTATCGGTATTGAGTTTATTTACTTCATACAGGAGCTTTTACAAACCGGTGAAAAAGCTTGATCGTATTTATACTGCCATACTTTCATTAGCTTGTTTCGGAATGACATTATACTTTAGCTACTGGGGAATTATCGGATTAAGAATGTGGGTATATTAGTTAGTATATGAAAATTCAAAATGGATATAAAAATGAAAAAAATCACTTATGAGAAAATGCAGATTTCTAAAATATTGATAATAATTCTGGCTTTAATCCCGATGATTTTGCTGGGACAAGAAGAGAATGTTAAAGAAGTAGATAAATTATTCGAAAAATGGAACACGGCAAATTACCCTGGATGTGCCGTTGCAATTGTGAAAGATACGGAAGTAGTGTATAAAAAATATTTTGGTCACGCTAATCTGGAATATAACATTCCAATCACTTCATCGACAGTGTTTCATGCAGCCTCCGTATCAAAACAGTTTACTGCCTTTGCTATTGCATTACTGGCAAAAGAAAACAGGCTCTCACTGGATGACAATATCTGTAAATATTTGCCCGAACTGCCGGATTTCGGAAAAACAATCACGATTCGTCACTTGATTCATCATACAAGCGGATTGCGTGAACAAAGTTCATTGTTGAAAATATCCGGCGTCGAAGTGGCTGACTGGATTTCAAATGATCATGTATTGAAAATGGTTGAGCAACAGAAGGAACTCAACTTTAATCCCGGTGATGAGATTGTTTATTGCAATACAGGCTATACCCTGCTTGCAGAAATAGTAGAACGGGTAACAGGGCAATCATTCAATGAATTTACCATCGAGCGCATTTTTAAACCGCTAGGTATGGACCATTCTTTTTTTTACGATGATTTACAGATGATCGTAAAGAACAAAGCCTATCCTTATATTATGGATGCTGATGAGAATTTTTACAAAGGTATATTGAATTATACCACGGTTGGTGCAACAGGATTGACAACTACCATTGATGACATGGTGAAATGGATTATGAATTTTTCTCAACACAAAGTAGGTGACAGAAACATTATCGGGCAAATGTTTACTTCCGGTCTACTAAACAATAGAGACGAAACCACCTATGGATTTGGATTGGGAATTACCGAGTACCAGGGTTTGAAATACGTGCTTCATTCTGGTCACGATGCCGGTTACCGGAGCTATGTTGGGTATTTCCCTGAACAAAAATTTGGGATAGTGATCCTAAGTAATATTGGATCTGTAAATGGAATGGATCTGGGAAGAAAAATTGCAGACATTTATCTGGTAAATCAGTTTGTGCCCTCCGAAACGGAATCAGATGAACCACTTGCTGCCAGTGAAGAAATGGAATCGAAGAAACCATTCAACTTAAAAAAGAAACAGTTATGGGAGTTTAGCGGACGATTTAACAGTGAGGAACTCAAAACGACTTATCGTATTATTGTTCGGGACGGTCAATTAATAGTAACTCATATAAGAAACGGAGATGTTGTTTTAACACCTGTTGAAAAAGATCAGTTTACGGGTGATCAGTGGTGGTTCAGAAATATCAGTTACTTTCGGGATGAAAATGATGAAATTATTGGTTTTCGACTGACTTCAGGTCGGGTAAGAAATTTAGTATTTAACAGAATTAAATAATTGTAGAAAAAACCATGAAAGCAAAAAATTCAATTATTGTTATATCACTTATATTATTCATTTTCCACAATGTCTGTTTTGGTTCAGGAAGATGGCGATCCTGTGTCTGTTGGTACCTGTCGAAAACTTTGTTCAAATGTTTTAAATGAGGAACGGAGATTCGGGAGGTGTGAACAAAATTCTGAAGTTCTTCGAAGAAGAATTGATACCTTTTGTTGACCAATTTTATAGTAACAAGGATTTTCGCATGCGGTATGAACAAATCATTGGGGGCTGCTTAATTATTAACCACTTTTTTTGAGTATTGAAACTTTACTTTCCAGAGGGCTGTAAATAATAATAGACTAAAAATGAACTTTTGCGGAGAAAAAATGAATCTAAAAAAAATAATCAGTTCAATTTTAAAATGGACGGCACGAGTGTTCAGTATCTTGATGAGCATATTGATTCTGCTTGTTGCCATCGGAATCCTATTCACTCCTAATTAGGGTTTGCTGATTTTTCAGGAAAATGTACGTATATTGTTGATAAACAGGCTAATAAGTTAATAAATATATTTCAAAATGCAAGGGAAAGTGCATGAGTTTCGGTAATT
>Ga0315547_1000963_pt1 | contig 24806 bp, 16 predicted proteins | sample SalMarSW160240MG_2_FD_202542 | JGI IMG/M metagenome (GOLD analysis project Ga0315547, IMG submission 202542) | Salt marsh sediment microbial communities from the Plum Island Ecosystem LTER, Massachusetts, United States - Salt Marsh Sediment SW1601-240 ...
CCGGGATTATGTTCTATATATCCTCCAGACCTTGTATAAAAAATTAGGCAATCAATTAACCAAATAGATCTTAAAATATTAAACAAAATCCGTTACCTGAATACTGACGAAATACACCCCAGGCGGGAGTTTAAAACGCGCTCTGTAGAGCGCAAACGACTTGGAAAGTCGTTCTCCAAAAGTATTTTCTTAATATATTCAAAATGTATGGTACTTCTTCTATAACGGGCAACTTGAGTTAATTACATACTTCTTCGCGCCTTTGTGTGATTCTTTTTCTTATCAAATCAACTCAGAACTTCAGAAAAAAAGAGGTTTTCTTCCCCGGTTCGGATGCAACGTAGATGCTTCCCCTGTGCAATCGCATGATCTGACGTGAAAGGCTCAATCCGATCCCATTGCCGTCCTTCTTTGTTGTAAAGAACGGGATAAAAATATCATCCAGAATCTCCTGCGGGATACCCTCTCCGTTATCCGATACCTTGATTACCGGTGTGCCATCCATCTCCCTGAATGCATTTAACTCAATCCTTCCACCTTCTGTTTTACGGAGCGCTTCAATGGAATTCTTCACCAGATTGATCAGAACCTGCTGGATTAATTTTTCATCCATGCTAAAAACAAGATCCTCCGGGACGATCCGCTGATTGATCCGGATTCCAGACTTCTCAAGATCTTCTTTAAACAGGCTGGAAGCACTTTTTAAGAGCTTTGCGATTTTTACACTCAAAAGTTCCAGCTTTTCAATCCTGCTGATGCTCCTGTAATTGTTTATAAAATCGATCAATCCCTTGCTTCGTTCTTCGATCAGGCCGGCATTGATGACTGCATCCCGTATGTTTTCATCGCTAAGTTCCTCAGCACTTCCGATTTCTTCATCCCTTGTCAGGCATCGTTTAATAGCCAGTGTAAGCGTTGTGATGGGCGTTACAGAGTTCATGATCTCATGGGTCATTACCCGGATCAGCTTCTGCCAGGATTTAATTTCCTGTTCTTCGAGCTCCTGCCTGAAATCCTGCAGGGAGATCAATTTCAGCTGTTCATTGTGAAATTTAAAAGCGGTAGCGCGTATCAGAACCTGTAAAAGTTCATTGTTTATGGTCATTCTTAACACGGTTTGTTCACCGGGATTCATCTCATCCAGTACCCTGTCAAATCCGTCCATGATGGCGTTTAACTGGTCCAGTCGCGTTAGTGATTTTATACCCAGAAGCTTCTTGGCTGCATCGTTTATCAAGGCTACCTTTCCATTCGCGGAAAAGGAAATCAATCCAATCGTTACGTGTTCGACGATATATTGCAGGTACTGGTACTGGCTCTCTTTTTCAATCCGGGCCTCCTTAAGAAGAGCAGCCGTTTCATTCAGTGTATCTGCCAGTTCCCGGAATGATCCACCCTTTTCCTTTCCCACGACAGAGAATGAAGAATCTTTATCTCTCAGGGATGTAAAAAACCTCGAAAGCTCCCGGTTCGTCTTATTCACATACCAGATTAATCCGTAGGTCTGGATCAACAGGATCGATCCCAGAAAAAGTATGGTATAAACAAATGGAGGATTCGCTATTTCATAGGCCAGCCACAAGCTGGTAAAAAAGATGAATGCTATACGAATAATAACATTGATGTAGAAATTCCTATAGACCATATTTTTTGATTTTTGAATATAATGTTGTCCTCGAGATATCCAGGATCTTTGCGGCTTTGCTCAGGTTGCCTCCGCAGTTCCGGAGGGCTTTTTCAATCAGTTTTTTCTCCACAACAGCCAGCTTCATGGAATCGGCTTCTGTTGTTTTCGTCATCGATGCAGAACCAAAGAAAAAATCTTCGGATCCCAGTGTTCCTGATTCGCAAAGAATCACCGCTTTCTCCATGGTATGCTTCAGCTCCCTGATATTTCCGGGCCAGCTGTGTGACAACAGCTTATCGTAGGCATCCCCTTTCATTACTACAGGGGCTTTTGCGTATTTGTTTTGGTACTTTTTCAGGAAATAATCGGCGAGGACAGGGATGTCCTCTTTTCGTTCCCGGAAGGCAGGTAGTTGTATCTGAATGGTATTGATCCGGTATAATAGATCGTCTCGGAAAATGTTCTGTGAAACCATTTCCTCCAGGTTCCTATTGGTGGCAGAGATAAGACGGATATCTACTTTAACAGTTGATTCTGATCCCACTTTTTTAATCTCCCTGTCCTGCAGAGCGTTTAACAGCTTTGCTTGTAATGGCATAGATAAATTGCCAATCTCATCCATAAATAAAGTGCCTCCCGATGCAATTTCAAATCTGCCTGTTCGCTCTTCATGTGCATCGGTAAATGCTCCCTTTTCATGGCCGAACATTTCACTTTCGAACAGTGTTTCCGTGATCGCTGCCATATCCACACTGACAAAGGATTCTTTTGACCGAAGTGATTGCCGGTGTATTTCCCTGGCCACCAGCTCCTTTCCTGTACCGTTTTCACCAAGGATCAACACATTTGCATCTGTAGCTGCTACCTTTTTAACGGTCTCCAACACATTACGGATAGCGGGTGAGTTTCCAATGATCGGATCCATTTGTTTGCTAAGGTCTTCTTTTAAGACTTCCTGCTTTTTCTGCAATCGGTTTACTTCAAGTTTGGATTTGCGCAGTTTGATCGCTAATTTCAAAGTCACAATTAACTTGTTTGCATCCCAGGGTTTTGTAATGAAATCGGTTCCCCCTTCCCGAATGGCTTTTACTGCCAGCTCAATATCTCCATAAGCTGTGATCAGGATAACAACCGCATTGGGATCGATGTCCAGTATCTCCCGCAACCAATAGATCCCCTCATTTCCCGTCATGATCCCTGCCGAAAAATTCATGTCCAGCAGGATGACATCAAAAGTGCCGGCCTTTACCAGTTCTGGTATCACATTCGGATTACTGACGGTCCTGACCGATTCAAAATCAAACTTCAGTAACTGGGTTAACGAACGAAGGATGTTTTCGTTATCATCAACAACCAGGATGTTCCCTTCTTTCTTTGCCATATGAATTGAAATCTTTGTGATAAATGTACGAAAAGGAATGATTTGTTCAAAACCCGACAATTGATGACGAAAATTGAACATATTTTCGATTTCTAAACCATTCATTTATTGATTAACTGTAAGGTAATGAGGTATATAATGATGCTGGCACGGCTCTTGTGAAATTTTGGCTGAGTATGTAAAATGATATTCAATACCATGGTAAGAAACTATTTCATCACTGCTTTTCGGAACCTGCTTTGGAACAGTGGATTCTCTCTCATCAATATAATGGGTTTATCCATTGGAATTGCCTGCTGTTTTATTCTGTTGCTTATTGTCCGTTTCGAGCTCAGTTACGACCGGTATCACGAGGATGTTGACCGGATATACCGGATAGAGAAGAATTCGAATATATATGGGAAAATTGAAAAATATGCGGCTATACCCAGGTGTGTTGGAGATGCGATAGCCGATCTTGAGGAGGTTGAGTCAATGGGCAGGTTTAGTTCCTGGAGATCCTCCACGGTTCGTTACGAAGAGCAGTCATTCAAAGAAGACAACATCAGACCGGTGGAGCCCGGACTATTTGACGTGTTAACCATTCCGGTGATTGAGGGGGATCCGGCTTCCCTTGAAAAACCGTTTACGGCAATGCTTACAGAGCATATGGCCCGGAAATACTTTGGTGAAGAAAACCCGGTGGGAAAATTTATCGAGATCGACACCAACCGTTTTGAAGTTACCGGGGTAGTAAAGGATATTCCTCCCAATACACACATGAAATTTGAGATTATGATTTCCGAGATTTCGACAGATATTGTATATGATATGCCGGAGGAGGTGAGGGCATTTAATCATCTTCCCACCTATATAAAGCTGGCCCCATGGGCAGACCCTATGGCATTTGAGAAGAAGATTGAAAACCTCGGGAATGAAATAAGTATGAATTTGAGGGATACCGGCGGAGAAATCATGACCCTGTTCCTTATGCCCCTTAAAGACATTCACCTCTATTCCAACCTGCGCTGGGAGGTTGAACCGCCTGGAAATCCAACCATGGTTTATGCGTTTATCGGAATTTGCATTCTTATCCTGCTAACTACCTGTTTCAATTTTATGAACCTGTCAACGGCCCGGTTTATTAACCGGGCAAAAGAAGTAGGCGTTCGGAAAGTCTTTGGCGGAACCCGGAAAAACCTCATCCGGCAATTCCTTGGAGAGACGCTGCTGATAGCCCTTGTTGCCCACATTATTGCGATGTTCCTGGTTGAAATGTTTCTGCCGGTCATCGTCAGGTTAAGTGATATCCCGCTAACGATTCATTACCTCGATCCGATAACGGTATTGTTTATCTTTTGTATCGTTATCACGATTGGTCTGCTGGCAGGATCTTATCCTGCATTCTTTCTCTCCTCGTTCAAGCCCGTGGATGTGTTTAAAGGTGGGTGGAATCCTTCGAAGAAGGGTATGCTTTTCAGGAAAATACTGGTAACAGGACAGTTTACTGTTTCTATTGGACTGGTAATCATAGCTTTGGTTATACAGAAACAGATGGTGTACATGAAGAATAAACCGCTTGGTTTTATCAAGGAGCAGAAACTGATCATTCAGCTTCCTGAAGGAAAGGTTTTGTTTGATAATTATGAGAGAGTAAAGAAAGAATTTCTGGAACACTCCGGTATTACAGCTACTACAATTTCCTCCAGTGTTCCCGGCAGGTGGAGATACTTCTGGAGATTATGGCCAACGGGGGAAGAGGAATCGAATACAAAAATGGTCAATTGCCTTCAGGCGGACTTTGATTTTATTTCCATTTACGGACTGCAGGTCGTTGCCGGAGAACCCTTCCAAAAGAACCTGAGCCCGGAGAGTAACCGGGGGCTCCTGGTGAATGAGGCAGCACTGTCTGTCTTTGGCTGGAATTCGCATGAGGAAGCACTGCAAAAAACCATTAACCAGAACGCAAATCCGGTCCGGGGAATATTGAAAAATTATCATTTCAAGGGACTCCAGTCGGAGATCGAACCCCTTGGGGTATTCCTGATTGAAGATGATTTCAGGTACCTGACCCTGGTTTTCCAGGAACACCGGGTGAGTGATGTTCTTGATTTTACCAGGAAGAAACACAAGGAGTTGTTTCCCGATGCGGTTATCGACTACTTTTTCCTGGATGAGGATTTTGAAGCACAATACCAAAAGGAAGAGAAGCAAAGTCAAATTGTAATCCTCTTTACCTTACTGGCTATTTTTATTGCCTGTCTTGGCTTGTTTGGTATGGCATACTATAACCTGGAAAACAGGAGAAAAGAGATCGGGATCCGGAAAACAAACGGTGCCAGTACGGTTTCACTGTTCTTCCTGATGACCTGGGACTTTACCCTGCTTGTCCTGGTTGCCTTTATCATTGCCTCTCCACTTGCCTGGTGGGGCTGCAGGGTATGGTTGAATGATTTTGCCTACCGGACCAGCCTCAGTTGGTGGATCTTTCTTTTGGCAATCGGAGTTGTTTTGATCATCTCATATATCACTGTCGGATACCAGTCCCTGAAAGCGACCCGGACCAACCCGGTGGATTCGCTGAGGTGTGAATGAGACACATTTTTCATGAAGCAGGGCTGATATGAAAAATGCATGTCGAATTCATCCCGCTGAAAGCGGAACGAATGAGTTGATAAGTTATAAGAAGAGTGAAGGATAAAGGGGTAGGATGTGCTATTGGCATGCCTGCGGCAAAGGATTGAGGAAGTTCAAAGTACAGAGTACAGGGTTCAGAGTTCGTGCCGTCCCTAGTCTACTGCTTCATTACACTATGGACTTCGTCCGACAAAATTGGTGGATACTGTACATTATATAAAATGCAGGAATACTATAAGATTACTGACTGCAGAAGGGAACATTTTTAAAAAACCGAAAACCAACATGTTTATAAATTACCTGAAAGTCGCTTTTCGTAACCTGATCCGGCAAAAATGGATCTCATTCCTGAATATTATCGGGTTAGCGATTGGAATCACAAGCATCACATTGATATTTTTGTACGTTAAGCATGAGCTAACCTACGATGCGTTTCATGAAGATGCAGACCGCATTTTCCGGATTGCTCACGGCAACCTGTCAGAAGGGAAGGAGACCGGGTTTGCTGCAACCAATGTGCAGATTGGAGAAGAACTTCAGAATGGTTATGAAGAGGTGGAAGCGGCCGGCAGATTTGGCTGGCAGCGTGAAGTGGCGGTGAAATACCATGAGAATATACAGATGACAGAGCCTTTTCTTGCTGAACCCGAAATTTTGCAGATTTTTTCCATTCCATTTCTTTCAGGAGATCCCGAAACTGCCCTGGTCAGACCCTATACAGCTATCATTTCTGAACAATTCGCCGGAAGCCTTTTTCAAGACATTAATCCCATTGGAGAATTGGTAAAGATTGACACAAACTATTATGAAATAACCGGTGTATTCCATGATTTACCAGGGAACACACACCTGAAATTTGACATGCTCCTCTCCTGGCAAACCTGGGGAGAAGGAGAGGTGGATGAACACATGAGAACCGGTTGGTTTGTCCCTACCTATGTAAAACTGAAACCGGGATATGATCAGGAAACGTTTGAAAGAAGACTCAATGAAGTGACTGACCGAGTGCTGAAAAAGGAGGATGAATTGACCAGGCAGGAAGAGATCCATTTTCTCCAACCTGTAAAACAAATACACCTCCATTCCAATTACATCTGGGAGTTTTCTCCTCCAGGAAATCCCCTGTACGCACATGTCTTCATAGCCATTGGATTGTTGACCTTACTGATTGCCTGCATGAATTTCATGAATCTTTCAACAGCCCGGTTTGTCAACCGATCGGTTGAAGTTGGAATAAGGAAGACAGCGGGTGCATCACGCAAGGATCTTATTAAACAGTTTCTGGGTGAATCGCTAATTATAGCATTCATTGCTCATGTTGTTGGTATGTTTCTTCTTGAGTTTACGCTGCCACTATTCATCAGGATTACTGAAATCCGGTTTACTATTCAATACCTCAACCCGACCTATATCATTTATCTGATTTCACTGATTGTCATCATCGGAGTTTTAGCAGGGATCTATCCTGCATTTTTCCTATCCTCTTTCAAACCGGTTTATGTCTTGAAAGGGTGGGTTGGTGAACAGGTGAATAGTTTGAATATCAGGAAAGTACTGGTCATAGGTCAATTTGTAATCTCCATTACTTTGATTATCGGATCCATTATGGTTTACAGGCAGTTGATCTATATGAAAGACCAGCCGCTTGGGTTTTCCATTGAAAAGAAGTTTGTGATTCAGTTTCCACGGGAAGGGGTTACCAGGGCGAATTGTGACAGGATCAAGTCCGAATACCATGAGATCCCGAACGTCGAAGAGGCTGCCTTTTCATCCAGTGTTCCCGGTCGCTGGAAATATTTGTGGAGGCAATGGCCTGCAGGAGAAGAAGAAACCAATACGAAACTGCTGAATTGTATGGGTGTAGACCACGATTACCTGGGACTGTATGGCATAGAGATCATTGCGGGCAGAGGTTTTGATAAGTCGCTGAGCGATAGCTCTAATGACGGCTGGATACTGAACCTTGCTGCTGTCAGGGCATTTGGGTGGGAATCGGCTGAAGAAGCAATAACTCATACCATGAATGACAGAGATGAACCGATTCTTGGTATCGTGAAGGATTACCATTACCAGGGATTGCAGTCCTCAATTGAACCACTGGGCATATTCCTGTTTCAGGATGATTACCGCTATATAACCCTTTCACTGGATACACGTGATTTAAGCACAACGTTGGAACGGATTGAAGATACGTTTCGAAAGCAGTTCCCGAATGAGCTATACGATCATTTTTTCCTGGACATGGATTTTGATGGACAGTATCATCGTGAAGAAAAACTCACCCGGCTGGTATTTCTGTTTACCCTGCTGGGAATAGCCATCGCATCCATCGGACTGTTCGGAATGGCTTCTTTTATGGCTGAGAAAAGACGCAAGGAGATCGGGATTCGTAAAGTGAATGGTGCCCTCATCTCCAACATTGTTTTCCTTCTTTCCTTTGATCTGGCGAAATGGATTATTGTAGCATTGATTATTGCCTGCCCGATTGCCTGGTATGGAACCACCAAATGGCTGGAGACTTTCGCTTACCAGGTTGATAAGAGCCTCTGGGTTTTCCTGGTGGCAGGGGCCCTTGCCTTTGTAATAACACTTCTGACTGTAAGCTATCAATCACTTAAGGTTGCCCGTGAAAATCCCGTAGATAGCTTACGGTATGAGTGAGATTAAGTGACTGAGAGACGAAGAGACTGTGTGACTGTGAGACTTTGAGACGGTGAGATGATTATTTTCGTCTGACCACTAAGCGCTGGAGTGTGGGGCAGCAAGTTGGTCTGACGAATAAAGGCAAAGAGGGAAAGACAAAGACAAATAGACTTAGAGAAAAGAAGGGTTCTGGGTGTTCGGTGCTGCCCGCCCGAACGACAGAATTGTTCAGTCGGGCGGGGGTACTCGGTCCACTTCTTCGTTACAGCCTTCACCAAGGTTTCGGCTATCGAAGAAAACTACGAAGTGCAAAGCTGGGTACTCGGTTCTTGGTCCACAACTTCGTTACACTTCCAACTTCGCGCGACAAAGTCGGCGAACACAAAAAGAAGAAATCCCATCACAACTCTGAAGGAGTTGAATAACTATAGCCCCGGACGGAGCCCGGGGAAGGAATATCCAAATACAACTGGTCCAACTGCCTGGCAATTCTTCAGGAAATCATTCCATGGACCGCAAATCACCAGGCATCATTTCGAGCAGGAGGCTTTGAGAGTGAAAGATTATGAGGTGTAAGAATTATCCGGTTTAACGTCCCTGAGGAACAGACAACAGTATGGCTGAAACAGAAGCAGACCATTAGATAAGGTGGTTTTTCGATCCCCCCACAAATTTTACATGTCCCGATTCCAAATGATACAAATGGATTGCTATCTTTATTTTTCGATTTGTAAAATAACAGAATGTTTGCTGATTCTGTAAAATAATTCTATCATCATGTCACAATTGGAAAACAATGATCCGCAAAACCCGGGGCGCAGATCGTTTATCCGGCAGAGTATCCTTGCCGGATTGGGTTTATCCTTCAATTTCAGGCCGGCTTTTTCAGTGCCTTCTGAATGGAGACACATTGGGATCATCGGGTTGGATACATCGCATTGCATCGCTTTTACCCAGCTGATTAATGCTCCTTCAGAAGAGGGTACGGATGGTTTCCGGGTGGTTGCTGCCTATCCGAAAGGAAGTCCCGATATTGAATCGAGTGTCAGCCGGGTTCCTCGCTATATCGATGAAATCACAAAGTTGGGTGTCACCATCGTAAATTCGATAGAAGATTTATTAAAGCAGGTGGATTTCGTACTGCTGGAAACGAATGACGGAAGACCTCATCTGGAACAGGCAATGCCGGTCCTGGAATCCGGGAAACCCTTATTTATCGATAAGCCCATGGCAGCTTCCCTTGCAGATGCCATAAAGATTTTTGATCTGGCAGAAAAGCATAAAACACCTTTGTTTTCATCCTCTTCTCTGCGTTATTGTCCGGGCGCTCAGGAATCCAGGAAAGGAGAAGGTATCGGAGAAATCGTTGGAGCTGAAACCTTTAGTCCCCTGATCATCGAACCTACCCATCCGGATCTGTTCTGGTATGGGATACACGGTGTTGAATTGCTGTTCACCATTATGCAAACCGGATGTCTCTCTGTCAGAAGACTATCTGCTACCCATACAGACCTAGTCACCGGGCAATGGGATGGGGATCAGATCGGGACTTTCCGGGGCATAAAACAGGGATTCCACGATTATGGCGGGATTGCATTCGGAAAGACCGGAATCCAACATCTTGGTCCCTATGCGGGCTATGCTCCCCTGGTGAATGAGATTTTACGGTTTTTCAGTACAGGAGAAGTCCCGGTTTCTCCCGATGAAACCCTTGAGATCCTGGCATTTATGGAGGCTGCCGACGAAAGTGAAAAAAGAGGGGGAGAATGGATCAGTATTGAGGAAATAGTTCAAAATGCTCTGAACGGGTCAATTCCTTAACCACAGTATGAGCACAATCGATTACGTTGTATTAGCCGGATTTTTTATCGCGATTACAGTTTTCGGCCTGTGGATATCGCGCAAGATCAAAAGCAGTGATGGTTATTTCCGTGGAGAACGCAAGTTCAGGTGGTGGATCATGATGGGGCAGGCATTTGGAACGGGAACACATGCTGAGATGCCCGTTGCACAGGCCGGGGTAACCTTTCACCTTGGCTTCGCAACCATATGGTACCAATGGAAAAACATGCTGATCATACCGTTCTACTGGTTACTTGCTCCTTTTTACCGCAGAAGTGAACGAACGACGGTTGGTGAAATTATCGAAGATCGATATGGCAGTAGCCTGGGGGTTGCCTATTCCATTTTTGCCATTGCATTTTTTGTATTCAATATGGGCGCGATGCTGCAGGGGGCTGGAAAAGTAATCTCCGTTGCAAGCGGGAACATGATCTCCTCGAATGGTGTAGTGATTGCAATGACAATTGCTTTTATGGTCTACAGTTTTTTTGGCGGTTTGATCGCATCAGCCCATACTGATTTTGTGCAATCGTTCCTGATTATTCTTTTATCCATGCTGCTTATCCCATGTGGAAGAGAGCGAACCGGTATGGAGCTTCTGCTGCAATCATAACTGCATTCTGCACCTATTATTTGTTGAATCTCCTCGGTACAGGAAAGATCATGCTGGTCTACGAATGGCAGCCGGCTCCCTTTGGCTGGTCAATGCTTATCGGGTTTGGTCTCTACTGGCTCATAAGTATCCTTACACGACCGGAAGATGAGCAAAGAATTGAACTCTTTTTTGACCGGATGCGGAGGAAATCTGATGCATTGGATTCAGGCCCCGGCAGGCAAAAACCTCTCGCCTCGGAAACCGGCGATGATCTCCTGCTTCTCGATATTCCTGCGTGGAGGAAAAAAGAGAGATGGAACAACTTTTTTAAACGGTATCGGGAAGATCTGGTTGGCTTTATCCTGAGCTGGGTTTTTGTCGGACTCATTATCCTTCTGGCCTGGGCTATCCTGAAAATTGGTTAATTGTTCACAAATGACGATCTTTGGTTAACACCCGTACCATGAACATCAGGATTTATAAAAACAGGGAAGAACTGGGAAAAGAAGCAGCATCTGATGCAGCCGGTATAATAGAGAATGCCATCCGGGTTAACGGGAGAGCAATCCTTGTTCTCGCTACAGGAACCAGCCAGTTTGAAATGCTGAAATACCTGGTTGAGAAACCAGGCATAGATTGGTCAAAAGTTGTGCTTTTTCATCTGGATGAATACATCGGAATTCCGGCGGACCATCCTGCCAGCTTCAGGCGATACATACAGGAACGGGTAATCGATAAGGTTCGTCCTTTGAAAAAGGTTCACCTGATAAACGGAGAGAGCAGCGATCCGAACGCAGAGTGTCAGCGGTTAGGGAAAAGTATATCCTCTGTTTCTGTTGATCTGGTACTTGCAGGAATCGGCGAAAATGGGCACCTGGCGTTTAACGATCCACCGGCTGATTTTACCACCGAAGAACCCTTTATTCTTGTTACCCTGGATCGGATATGCCGGCAGCAACAACTGGGTGAAGGGTGGTTTAAAACCCTGAAAGAGGTTCCGGAAAAGGCAATCACCATGTCAATCAGGCAAATCATGAAATCGAGGCGTATAATCTGTGTGGTGCCGGATAAACGGAAAGCCCAGGCGGTAAAAAATTGCCTGGAGAGGGAAGTCTCCAACCAGTATCCTGCCTCAGTGCTGCAGGAACATCCAAGCTGCACAATCTACCTGGACCATGATTCTGCCTCAATGCTAACACAAAAAAAACAGAAAATCAATTGAATACAAGATGGAGCGAAATGGATTCGTCGATCTTCAGGTAAATGGATTCGGAGGGATTGACTTTTCATCAATGAGTCTGACCCTTGATGAGATCGTACTTGTTACCAGGGAATTAAATCGTCAGGGAACACTGAAATTTTTGCCAACCATCATATCCAGCCCCCCGGAGGTGTATGAACACAATCTGCCATTACTAGCCCGTGCAATGGAGCTTCCTGAAATAAAGGACCATATTCCGGGATTACACTTGGAAGGACCGTTCATATCGAGAAAGCCCGGGATAAGGGGTGCCCATAACCCTGCCTGGATCATTCCACCCGATATACCTCTGTTTGACCGGTTTATGGAATTAGCAAAGGAGAAGATCAAAATGCTGACCCTCGCAGCAGACCTGCCGGGAGCTGAACAATTATGCAGGCATGCAGCACAACGTGGAGTGACCGTTTCACTGGGACATCAGGATGCAACATGGGAAGATTTGCAGAGACTTGTTGAAGCCGGTGCAAAAGCACTCACTCATCTCGGGAATGGAATTCCAAAAAAAATAGCCAGGCACGATAATCCCCTTGTCGTAGGAATAGCCAATGATGATCTGATAGCCATGATCATCACAGACGGTCATCACCTGCCGCTTCCGCTATTGAAAACCATTATCAGGACAAAAGGTGTGGACAGGATTATTGTCGTTAGCGATTCATCACCGGTCGCAGGATTGAAACCTGGTAAATACAAAACGTATGGCCAAATTGTCCGTCTTGAACGGGGAGGACGACTTTACATTCCACGAACAGGATATCTTGCAGGATCATCTGCAACCATGAAGCAATGCATTGATTACCTGGATGCTTCCGGATTATTAAACGGAGAAGAACTGAAAACGGTAGGAATTTACAATCCATTAAAGCTGATCGGACTGTCATCTGGAAAGAAATAAGGAATAAAAATGATAAAGTCATGACAAATTATAGTCGAAGGAGTTTTCTCAAAGTAACCGGCTCAGCGGGAGTTGGATTGACCCTGCTATCCCATCCACTGACCCTCCTGTCTAACGGTTCACCTTCCAGTAAGATAGTCGTTGCTGTAATGGGAGTGAGGAGTCGTGGAAGAGCACTGGCAGTAAACTTTGCCCGGCAGAAAGACACGGAAGTGGCATATGTCTGTGACGTGGATGAGCGATACCTGAATGAATGCATCAAAAGCATCTCTGCAATCCAGCAAAAACGACCGAAAGGGGAAAAGGATTTCAGGAAAATACTGGATGACAAATCAGTGGATGCGCTTGTAATCGCTGCTCCGGACCATTGGCACGCCCCGGCCACCATCATGGCGTGTGAAGCAGGGAAACATGTGTATGTTGAAAAACCATGCAGTCACAATCCGAAAGAAGGGGAAATGATGGTGAAGGCTGCCCTCAGATACAAGCGGAAAGTTCAGATGGGAGCCCAGAGGAGATCCTGGCCGGTAATCATCGAAGGGATAGAAGAGGTGCGAAAGGGGACGATTGGAAATGCCTACTTTGCAAAAGGATGGTATGCCAACACCCGCCCTTCAATCGGTACTGGAAAAGTGGATGATGTTCCGGACTACCTGGATTTCAACCTCTGGCAGGGACCAGCTCCGAGGAAAGAGTACAGGGACAATATCCATCCCTATAACTGGCACTGGTTCTGGCATTGGGGTACAGGAGAGGCAGGTAATAACGGAACCCATTCCATTGACCTGATGAGATGGGGACTTGGTGTTGATTACCCCGTAAAGGTGGTTTCAGCAGGTGGCAGATACCATTTCAGGGATGATTGGGAAACACCCGATACACAGGTTATGAGCTTTGAATTCGAGGAGAACAAGGTGATGACTTGGGAAGGACGGAGCTGCAATGGATACGGAGTGGAAGGTTCCGGTTATGGAATCATTTTTTATGGTGACCAGGGAACACTGGTCATGGGAAATAACAGCTATGCAATCTACGATATGGAGAAGAAGCTCATCCGAAAAAAAGAGGATGTCGCGGAAAATGATCCTCAGAATATTTTAGGACCGGGTGAAAGGCTCGATGCGCTGCATATCAATAATTTCCTGAACAGCATCAGAAGAGGAGACCCGTTGAACCTGGATATCAAGACGGGTCATATCAGTACCCTGTTATGTCACCTTGGAAATATCGCACAACGCACTAACCATGCTCTGCATACGGATCCACTGAATGGCCATATACTGCAGGATGAAGCAGCCATGAAATTGTGGTCCCGAACCTATGAACCGGGATGGAAACCGGACATTTGAGATGTGAATGACACAATGAACGTTTCTGGACAATCCCTGTTTAGTTTCGATACAAATTTATATGATTTCACAGTTCAATATATTCTGTAAACCATACATAATCAATACCATGCAATGATTGGTATCAATCTTGGTGTTGATTCATGCTGCCTGGTTTTCTAACCGCAGTAGACAACCAATTAATTAACCTACAAATCATTCCAACCCATGAAAACAAAGCTACATCGTCGTGAATTTCTCACCAAATGCTCCATTGCAGGGCTTACAGGATGTGGATTGCTGATGAGCTCTAAACTCTCTGCTTTTGATCATTTTGCCGAATATGCAAAAGGAGAAAAAATTGATCCGAAAAAATTAATGTATTGCGGGTACACGTGTCCGGAGGATTGCCAGTTCCTGAAAGCATCCCTGGAAAATGATGTTGAAATGAAAAAAGAAGCATATACCCTCTGGAAGATCAAAGAGCGATTTGATATTGAATTTGATCCGGAGAAGATTTTTTGCTTTGGTTGCAAGACCGAAGGCAAACCGGAAGGTGTTGTGCTGGTGAATTGCACTGTCCGCAGCTGTGTGATCGAAAAGGAGTTAGATTGTTGTATCGAATGTCTGGAACTGGTGGATTGTGATAAGGACCTCTGGTCCCGGTTTCCCGATTTTAAAAAACATGTTATCGCATTACAGAAGCAATACTTTGAACAACTCCAGTAGTCATCCTGCAAATGAAATCAGCCTTTTGGCAAATCCCAGACCTATAGTTTTGAATATGAGCGGATCACTAATGAAGACTAAAAGTATAATTTGGGAAAATCCGACATCCGATATTTCCATGGTATGTTAAAAAAAAAGAGTTCGGAAGAAAGAAGTTCACGAACAGCACAATATACCTGCATGTGCAGGGCTTCTTCTTTCATGGAAAAGAATGAACCCTATCATTCATCCGATCATATTTCAGTCAGATTACTACCGGAATTTCGAATTAATAGAAGAGTTAGATGCTTCTTCCCTTGAGGAGCGGTATTTCAAAAATCAAGAGGGAGAACTTGTTGCCCGTGTTAATGGAACGCATAGTATTGTTCTCGCAAGAATAAGTGATTTAGAACCTTAATGTGAACACCGTCTGAATTCCCGGTTCGGAAAATGCTTCGATGGTCCCCCTGTGCATCCGCATGATTTGCCTTGCCAGGCTTAAACCAATCCCGGACCCGTCTTTACGGGTGGTGTAAAACGGGATAAAGATTTTTTCCATCTCACCCGGTTCTATTCCGGCACCATTATCTTTAACTGAAATTTCAATCCTGCCATTGTCCAGAGCATGGGCTGTAACCTTTAGAATCGGCTTTTCTGTTTTTCTCAGGGAATAGATTGAGTTTTTCACCAGGTTTATTAAGAGTTGTTCCAGCATTTTTTTATCGGCCTCAATCGATAAATCTTTGGGTAGTGTTTCTGCTCGAAAGTCGATATTATTCTTACGGATATCTTCTTCCAGCAGAATGCCAAGATCATGAATAACTTCGTTCAATCTGATTTCCTGAAATTCCGGTTTTGGCAGGAGGTTAAACTGCCGGAAATGTTTCACAAACTTTTCCAATCCTATACTCCTCTCTTCAATGATCTGCAATCCATCCAGTACATCATTCATTAACTCATGTGAAATTGTATTCCATTTACCATCATCCTTTTTATTTGATGAGATCAGTTCAATTAGTGTATGAGTGGTTGATTTGATCGGGCCGGTTGAATTCATCATTTCATGCGTTAACACCCGTATAAGGTTTTGCCAGGCTTCGAGCTCCTTCTCATCCAGTTCATTCTTAATGTCCTGCAATGAAACAATTTTCACCTGCTCATCCCTGAATTTCAATTCAGTTGCCCGAACAGCAAGCTGTTTCAGTTCGGTTCCATGAATCCCTTTTATTTTCAGTTTTATTAATTTTTGTTCAGAAGGTTTCATGTTTAACAACTCTTCTGAAAGCCCTTTATTCCTGCGATCAAGTGAAGCCAGTGAAACGGCACCTTTCAAATTGAAAAGATCTCTGGCAGCCTGATTCAGTAACTTAACTTCTCCTTTCCGGTTAAAGGATATCAGTCCCACAGTGATGTGTTCGGTAATGGTTTTGAAATACTGATTTTGTTCAATATTCTCCAGTTTGATCCTCCGGATCAGATCATTTACCTCCTGGAATGTTTGATGAAGATGATTGAATGACCGGGTTCGGAATCGCCTGGGAAAGTGCAGGGTTGAGTCTTCGTTTTTCACCGACATAAAAAATGTCTGAAGATCCCGGTTTATACGGTTTGAACTTCGGATAAACAGGACTACCTGAATAGCGATCAATGCCAGTAAATTAAGGTTTATGATCACATCGTTGATCAGAACATATTCAAATGCAAGCGCGAAACAGGAAGCCGTAAGCAGGATTACACGGATAATAACATCCACATATAAGTGTCTATAGATCATATTTTCTCATTTTTCTGTATAACGTTTGTCGGCCAATGTTCAATTCATTGGCTGTATTGCTGATATTTCCTTTGTGCCTGGTTAAAACCTGACGAATGATTTCCCGTTCATACTCCTCCATGGTTTTAGCTTTATCCGTATCAAGTATTTCTGCAGGTTGATCCCTGAGCTGCAGATCTTCCGGTTTCAGCAGGTTGTTTTCGGTAAGGATAACTGCTTTTTCAATGGTATGTTTTAATTCCCTAACATTTCCGGGCCATCGATAATGCTTCAATGCCTCAATGGCTTCGGCATTGAAACGCAACAGGGGTTTTTCATATTTGTCTGAAAAGAGCTTTAAAAAATATTCAGCCAGCAGAGTAATGTCCTCTTTTCTTTCCCGTAAGGGTGGAATATGCATGTGGATCGTTTTAATGCGGTACAGCAGGTCTTCACGGAAAAGACCAGCTCGTATCAATTGATCGAGATCTTTGTTGGTTGCTGAAATCAGACGTACATCAATCGACATGGTCCGGTTCGATCCGACGGGTGTAATTTCCCGGTTTTGAAGGACGGTGAGCAGCTTGGATTGCAGCGAAACCGAAAGATTGCCAATCTCATCAAGAAACAGGCTGCCCCCGGAAGCCATTTGCATTTTGCCCGTTCGCGTCTCTTTTGCATCCGTAAAGGCTCCTTTGATGTGGCCGAAAAGCTCGCTTTCAAACAGGTTTTCATTCAGGGTTGACAGGTCAATGGTAACAAAAACCTCCTCCGATCTTTTGGATTGTCTGTGGACCTCCCTGGCTACAAGTTCCTTGCCGGTGCCATTCTCACCCGTGATCAATACATTGGCATCCGTTTTTGACACCTTTTTTATGGTGGAAAACAGTTTTTGCATTGCCCCTGTATTCCCCAGCATCTGATCAAATTGTCGCTCGATATCCGACCGCAGTAATTGCTGTTTTTGCTGAAGCTCCCGGACTTTGGTTTTCGATCTACGAAAGGCTACTCCGGATTGCAGCGTGGATAACAATTTTTCATTATCCCACGGTTTCATGATAAAATCGGTTGCCCCCTCCTTGATAGCCTGAACAGCAAGCTCAACATCTCCATAGGCGGTAATCAGTATAACCACACTCTCCCGGTCAATACTCAAGATCCTCCTTAACCAGTAGATTCCTTCGTTCCCGGTATGAACTCCGGCAGAAAAGTTCATGTCCAGCAAAATGACATCAATATCCTTGCTCTCCAGAAGAGAAGGTATCTGGTTCGGATCCTTTACGGCAAGGACCTCGTTGAACTTGTGTTTGAGATAAAGATTCAGTGAGTTAAGAACACTGGGATTGTCATCCACGATTAAAATATTGCCTGATCGATTGCTCATGGTCGATTTGTATTGTTACTGTCAAAACTAACCAACTTCTTCCTAAAATAAAACAGATCTGTATGATAATGGAACACTAAATGTATGAAAACAGACCATATTTCTCAATGAAATAATTTGATAATCAACGTAATTGATTGTTATATAGCATGTTGTGTTTTTAGGCATGTGATTTGAGATGGCTAAGGAGATCAATTCAGGTGTGACGTTCAGGTAGTGTAGGTATTAACAAAACCAAAGCCTATGTTTTTTAATTATTTAAAAGTTGCTATCCGGAATATTCTTCGCAGCAAGGTCTTTTCTGTGATCAATATTCTGGGGTTGGCTGTAAGCATGTCCATCTGTCTTCTCGTGATCAAAATGATTTTTGGGATGTACAGCAGTGACCGTTTTCATTTGAATAAGGACCGTATTTACAGGGTTATTACTTTCGAAAAAGGAGAGGGATATAGTGGTTACGAATTGGCGACAACACCTGAACCGCTTGCAGGGGAATTGGAGAAATTATCCGGCATTGAAAAAGTTGTGAAAGTCAGGTCAGATTTTGGGGGAGATGTATTCTGGAAGGGCAAAGTTGTACCGGTCAGTGGATTATATTCAGATCCCGTTTTCTTTGATTTTTTTAGTTTTTCTCTTGAAAGAGGAGATCCTTCAACCGCTTTAAAGGAACCCTTCTCGATCGTAATAACGCCAGAATGGGCAAATAAACTGTTCGGGGATACAGATCCGATGGGTCAAACAATTAGTATGAAGAATCTAGGTGAATTCAAAGTAACAGGTATAACAAATTCGATTTCCCATCTGAAGACCCATTTAAAATTTGAAAGTATTGCTTCTGCCTCCACCCTTATTTCACTTGAGAACCAGGGAATCAAATCCAGGACGATTGATAACTGGGAGAATCCTTACCGCACCTATACCTTTTTTATGCTTGAAAAGGGTGCTAAAACTTCTGCTATTGAAAAAGCATTCCCTGGAATAATCGATACCTTCATCCCGAAAAGTGACCTGTCTTTTGAATACATGTCACAGAAGCTTACTGATGTATCCCCGGGTAGGCGATTATCAAATCAGATGGGACATCCAACTGAACCGGCAATGGCATACACGCTCGCAATAATTGCAATAATTCTTATTCTTACAGCGAGTTTTACCTATACAACACTGTCAGTTGCAAGGGCTTTTAACCGGGCAAGAGAAGTCGGGATTCGAAAGGTGTTTGGTGCAAACCGACGTCAATTGTTAGTACAATTTATTGGGGAAGCAATCGTGCTATCTATTATCTCACTAAATTTTGCTTATATCATTCTTATATTCCTGGAACCACGACTTTATAACCTTGATCCCCATTTTCAAACTGAATTTGGGATGGCAAAAACTCCTGTTTCTATTTATCTTACATTTTTATTTTTTACACTTATCCTGGGATTTATTACCGGGATCTTTCCGGCAATGTACCTTTCACGGTTTAAACCTGTCGATGTATTCAAAGATATCTCTCGTATAAAACTCTTTAGCCGGACCAATCTTAGGAAGGGGCTAATTATTGTTCAATTCACCATTTCGTTGTTTTTGATTTTTGCTGTAATCATATCTTACAAACAGGTTAATTATCAGAAAGGACTGGATCTGGGTTATGCAACCGATGATATACTGAATGTTGAACTTCAGGAGATAAATTATGGGATATTCAAAAACGAAATCCTTCAAAAACCTGGAATAGAATCTGTTTCAGCGACTGATTACCTGCCTGGTACAGGAGTGGTTTACAGAAAGTTTGTAAAATGTGAGAAAATCCCTGATTCAACAGTAATCAGTTATTTAACTGTTGATCCTGACTTTATCAGTACAATGAATATTAATCTTCTTTCAGGTGAAGATTTTGGAGTCATATCAGAGTCGAACCCAGGTAATCATGCACTAATCAACGAAGCCGCGGTAAGACACCTTGGTTTTAAAAACAGAGATGAAGCTTTAGAATTCTCAATTTCAATTGAAAAGGAATTAAATATCCAGATAATAGGTGTGGTTGACAATTTTGTGATCCAGACGACAGATGCCGAACCAGATCCTTTAATAATTCGGGCCATCCCTGATGATTGTAACTATGCATTTGTGAAAATCTATCCTGGGCAAGATGAGAATGAAGTAATTAGTTCAATTGAAACAACCTGGAAGAAACTGAATCCTGAACAGCAATTTCGCTATAAATATTATAATGAACATCTGGAAAACTATATATATGGTGCAGTACAGGTGGTTCAGGTACTTGGTTTTATTACATTCCTGACAGTCTTTATTTCGATACTTGGACTACTTGGCATGGTTGTTTTTAATAATGAGAACAGGACAAATGAGATCGGCATACGGAAAGTTGTGGGATCTAATAATCTTGAGATCCTATGGGTTATCTCAAAAAGTTTTATCTATATGATGGGATTGGCTGTGCTTATTGCCACACCCTTAGCCTGGTTCATCGGAAAAATGCTTCTTCAGAATATATACAACCGTTTAGCTCTGAAACCTGGATTCTTTATAATAGGGATTTTTGTCATGCTAATAATTGGTTCTGTAACAGTTCTTTCCCAAACGTGGAAGGCAGCAAACCGAAATCCGGTGGATAGTTTAAGGTATGAATGAGCATGGAGCATGGAGCATAGGGCATGGAGCATAGAGTAAAGAAGAGGAAAAAGGTTTTGTCATGCGCATGAAAAAAATACACCAGACTATGCTCTCTCTCACAATCTCATTTTCTCATCGTCTCATCCTCTCCAACTATATTTTACCGAGCACCCAGTACCCCCGCCCGACTGAACGATTCTGTCGTTCGGGCGGGCAGTACCAAGGACCTGATCCCACCTTCTACCTGTCTAAACTATTTACACTTCACCAACAACCTGTACTTAATCCATTCAACGATTCCCACCCGTACATATCTGAACACAAGGTGTACGAAATCAATACATTTTCCCCGGGATTTAAGTAGTCGAATATTTATAACAGATTGAATAGCAGTAATATAATAAGAATTGCACAATAATTGTGTAGCCTTAGTATTTGGAAGAAGATTGTCCATACAATAGACCAATGATATCCAGGCAGACCGGGAAAAGCAAATGGTTTTCAGGTCATCGTATTTTTTCCCCTTTAAATGTTGTGAAGGCATCCTCCCCGCTTAAGGTAAGCGGCCCACTTCCCAGGTCTGTCATCGATTTCAATAGCCAACTGCCTTACGGGGAGGACCTTTTTTGATTTGGATCTTCAATAATTAGTGGATACCATGCTGAAGCATCAAATTATCATCGCCATTCGGATTATTCTGAGAAACCTGAACTACTCCATCATAAACATCGGGGGACTGGCGATTGGTTTAGCCGCCTTTATTTTTATCATCATCTACATAACGGATGAGTTGAAATATGACATGTTTCATGATAAGGCAGACAGGATATACCGTGTAAACCGGTTTTATAACTCCAACGATGTGAATGAAGATGCTGCAACCCTCTCATTCCCGGCAGGACCGGCCCTTCAGTTCGAGTACCCGGATATGATCGAGAAAGTATGTAGATTTTTTGATTTTCAGGTGTCCAAAATCTTCTTTGAGTACCGAAATGACAGCAGTGAAATCATCAAGTTCAATGAACGGAATTTTTTTCTTGCCGATTCAAATGTGTTTGATATGTTCACTTTCCCTTTTGTCGAGGGAGATCCCGAAACGGCACTGCTCAGACCCAACACCCTAGTTATCACAGAGTCTACCGCCCGGCGGTATTTTGGCAATGAGTCACCGGTTGGGAAGACCTTGCGTATTGAAGAGTTTGCAGATATGGAGATTACCGGTGTCATTCGCGATATACCCTCCCAGTCGCATTTCAAAATCGATATCCTGGGCTCACTGTCAACCTTCAGGCAGCTTGGGGGTGGACAATTGCCTCAGACCTGGATATGGAATCCCTGCTGGACCTACGTATTGCTGAAAGAAGGCGTATCCCCTGACCAGCTGGAAGATCAATTCCCGGAGTTCTATGAGACCCATTATTTCGATCTGAGTAACCAGGATGTTACCCTCTATCTTCAACCGCTGACGGATATCCATTTGAGGTCTCACCATGATTATGAAATGCAGGCAAACAGCAATTACATCTACATGTATATTCTCTCCGCCATTGCCGCCATTGTGCTTGTTCTCGCCTGCATCAATTTCATAAACCTTACAACAGCCAACTCTGCCTGCAGGACCCGGGAGATTGGAGTTAAAAAAGTATTTGGCAGTTCAAGAAACCGGCTCACGATACAATTTCTCGTGGAAACCATAATATTGAGTTTTATCGCCCTGGTTATTGCCGGTGTATTGGTAGAACTATTGCTCCCGGGATTCAACCGGTTTACCGGTAAATTGATCTCCCAGAATTTGCTGTTTGAACCGGGATCTCTGATTTTTGTCGTTCTGCTTGGCGTCATTGTCGGATTGTTTGCAGGGATCTACCCGGCTCTTTTACTGTCGTCCTTCCAACCGGTAACCATTCTTAAGGGAACCCTAAGCGGTGGAGCAAGAAGTGGAATAGCGCGCAAGATCCTTGTTGTTTTTCAGTTTTCCATCTCCATTGCACTCATCATCGGTACCTTCATTGTTTTTAGTCAGTTGAGGTATATCCGGAATGCCGATCTGGGATTTAACCGTGACCAGGTCATAATCATGCCTACGGTACGGGATATTGTCATTAACTACAGTACATTCAAGCAGGAGCTGCTGCAACATCCGGACATCAAGTATGTCACAGGAATGGAAGATATTCTGGGTGTTAATCACAATACACGGCAGGTCGTTATTGAAGAATTGAATCCGGAGCAGAGCTACTGGTATCCCATGTTCATTGTCAAACATGATTTTCTTGAAACATTTGATATTGAGGTAGTTGAAGGGAGGGGCTTTTCAAAAGATATCCTTTCCGATACGGTTAATGCAATCATGATCAATGAAACCATGGTTAAGAACCTGGGATGGACAAACGAAGAAGCCATTGGAAAACGCATCCGGGCTGACGGGGATGAACGGGTGATCGGGGTATTTAAGGATTTTCATATCCTTTCCCTTCACAGCCCGATGAATAATTTTATCCTGGATTTGCACCGGGTTGAACAGGCAGTGCTTGCTTATGTAGCTATCCGGGTAAACACACGTAGCTACAAAGATCTTCTATCATATATTGAAGATAAATGGAACACTCTTGCCCCTTCACGCCCCTTTGAATATTCATTCCTGGATCAGGAATTGAACAACATGTATTCTGATGAAGACAAATTCGGGACCTTTTCAGTTATGCTTACCATCCTGGCTCTGCTCATTGCCAGCTTGGGTCTCACTGGTCTGACAGCATTCCTGGCAGAACAGAAAACAAAGGAAATCGGGATCCGCAGGGCGCTGGGTGCCACGGTTGGCAACGTGATAAAACTATTATCCAATGAGTTTATCCGGCTGATCATCATCGCCAACCTGATTGCCTGGCCTGCAGCCTGGTTCTTTATCCACCGCTGGCTTCAGAATTTTTACAGGCGGATCGATATCAATTGGCTCCTGTTCCTGCTGGCAGCCCTGATTGCTCTGGTTCTGGCACTCGCAATTACCAGCTACAGGGCAATCCGCGTATCGGCAAGAAACCCGGCAGATACACTAAGGTATGAATAAGTTAATAAGATAAGTCCGAAAACCTTCACCTTCCCGGTCAACAGGCGGATACAACGGATGACCAAAATGAACCTGTCAATATGAAAAGGCAAATTGTTATACTATTTCTCTCAACCACCCTTTTTGCAAATTGCTGTAAAAACCCGGACCCTGAGAAAGCAGAACAGGAACCCTATGTTGTCTTATCCGGTACTTACCTGGGTCAGACTCTTCCCGGAGATACTCCGGTATTGTTTGCACCGGGTGTTGTATCAACAGGAATGTTTACAAGGGATATTGCCATGACACCGGATGGGAATGAGATCTACTTCTGCGTGGCAATTGGAGGGTATACCTTCAGCACGATCCTCTTTACAAAACAGGTGAATGGTCGGTGGACCACTCCTGAAGTGGTTCCCCATATGGAGAACCCGGATTACATGAACTTTGAACCCTGTATATCCCCGGATGGAGAACATTTCTATTTTCTGTCAAACAGACCCGACAGCTCGGATGCAGAGATGGGAGACCAGGATATTTGGGCCATGGACAGAACAGATGGAGAATGGAGCGAACCGTATAACCTTGGTTTACCCATTAATACGGAACGAGCAGAATTTTATCCTTCTGTGACTACCGATGGTACGATCTATTTTACCAGGCAAGAAAAAGATTCACCAATACACAACATCTATCGTTCAAGGTTGAAGAATGGGAAATATACTGAACCGGAAAAATTGCCTGACCAGGTGAATTGCGGATTGAACCGGTATAACGCCTTTATAGCCCAGGATGAGAGTTTTATCATTGTTCCGGCAGTTGGTATGCCCGACAGCTATGGTGGAACGGATTATTATATCGTTTTCAGAAATGAAGATGATCAGTGGAGCGATCCGGTGAATATGGGCGAAAAGGTCAATACCAGGTCAAGCGGTGAGCACTCCGCTTACGTTACTCCGGATGGGAAATACCTGTTCTTCATGTCAACACGGCTGATGCCTGGTGATCAAAAACCGGAAAGATTGACATACAAAATCCTCACCACACTTTACAACCAGCCTCAAAACGGAAATTCGGATATCTATTGGATGAAAGCAGATTTTAT
>Ga0315547_1000965_pt1 | contig 24788 bp, 21 predicted proteins | sample SalMarSW160240MG_2_FD_202542 | JGI IMG/M metagenome (GOLD analysis project Ga0315547, IMG submission 202542) | Salt marsh sediment microbial communities from the Plum Island Ecosystem LTER, Massachusetts, United States - Salt Marsh Sediment SW1601-240 ...
GGCATCATAGGAGCCGATGAAGATCTGAGTACCCAATTCTTAAACCTTAACAACCTACTCCGTAGAAACCTCGAGGTATCTTAAATTGCCAATATCCAGGAAAAGATTTCTGAGACAGGGCACTAGGGCCAGCGTACGAATCGGGGAACCTACAGCCGTAGTGAACCGAAATGTACCCGAACTGATCCTCCGCCTTGGAAAGTATCTTGTCGTCCTTGCGCAGGACGTGGAAAACTGTGTCAATAATCTCGGCCAGCCGCGCTAGATCTGAGAGGAACAGGCAAATGACTCTGACGCCACAGATGTCGTCGATATCATCGAGCGGGGCTTGTATATCCTGGCGTTTTGCCTTGGCAATAAGGGAGCCAAGCGTCTTTATACGGCCATCTATCATGTGGATGGGGATGCCAACAGACTCTATCCGTTGCTTAAGGATGTAGATTACTTCCTGCTTCAATTTGTCCAGTCTAGGAGCCAGTTGTTCGTATTGCTGTCTCTGATCGTCGGAGGCCATCAGCCTTCTCCTCTTATTTGCCTCACTGCCTAACATAAGGATTATACTGCCTATTTGCAGCTTTATAATAAGGCAAATTGAAATTGGAAATTATTCAATAAATTCAAAATATTTGCCAATAATGCGCGTAATATTGAAAATGAAAAACACTGAAAATGAGTGTGTGATATGAAACTGCTCGATCAAGTCCGTGATGTGATGTGCAGAAAGCACTATTCAATTCGCACTGAACAGGCATATTAGCTGAATGAAACACTATATATTATTCCACAAAAAATGTCACACAGAATATATGGGAATGAATTCTATTACCGTATGATGAATAAAGAGGATTATTGAAAAAAAAGAATTCGGAGGAACTCATAAGATTGTGTTGGACCGGAAAGTTGGGGGGCAGGGTAGTGAGAAACTGAAAACTTTCCCGAGGCCCTGAAAGTTTGACAAAAGAACACTGGTCCCCGGGCGGCACAACCCGCTTGGTTACTTCAAGCGGTTTGTTCTGCTCATTCGTCGGGTTCCAGACGTTTGCCAAAACTCACGACATCGTCAATTTTAAACCCAATCGTTTTGTAGAATTCGATTACTCCAGAATTCGTACTTCGGACTTGAAGGTTGATTTTTGGGCATCCTACTGCCCGAAGTTTGGCTTCTGCCTGATCCATCATTCGCTTGGCAATCCCTGTACGCTGATGTTGTGGATGGACAGCAAGATAGTTGATCCAACCACGATGACCGTCGTATCCGGCCATCACAGTGGCAATAATACGGTCTCCAGAGCAGCCGACAAGGAAAAGATCCGATTGCACTTTGAGTTTTCGCTGTATGTCACGATGCGGATTGTTCCACTGAACGACGAGACCGCAGTCAGTCCACAGTTGGACTACGGCTTTCTCATCCGATGGTACAAATGATCTGATTTTCAGTTTCATAAGATACTCGCAGAACGTTCCGGTCACGCGCTGCGGTACGACGTTGCGTGCAGCGACTGTTCAAAAATTATATCTTTCACCATTTCAAACCTATGCACACACCATATCTATCATGGCTAATTAGTGGAATAATTGTCAACTTACTATCTTCTTTCTCTCTGTCCAAAATAGTATCGGTCGCTTCCCATGCCATATACCAACCTAATGCTGCTTGAGAAGCAAAATGGGAATTATCATTTATCCTTGACCAAGCAGTTAATCCAGATACAGCATAAAAAAGATATTTTACAAGTGAGTTTTCTTCATTCATATGAGCAATTGTCAAGAACGGGACTGCTCCAATAAATGCATGACCACTCACACCATTACTATCATTAAAGGGCTTCCAGCGTGAAGCGTCTTCAGTTTCACTTGGACGAGATGCTCCGGTAATTCTTTGCATCGATAGCATTGCAGGCCCCCCTAATGAGTAAGCTCTTGCTGTACGCTTGCCCCAATTAGTAATCACTGAAGCCTCTTCATCTGAATTAAAATAGTATTCAGTAGAAGCAGCAATCAAAGATAAAGGAATGAAACAAATCCCTTCACCAAACACTTTCATGACTTTTGCAAACTCATCTGTTTTAGAATTATGTACATGGCTTTGATACCAAGTCTGAAAATTTTCATCAATAGCTGTATTGGCCATTACAGCACCTCCGCCAAAAGCAAGACCCATTCGCATAAGATGATTACTGGAATAAAATTGTTGATAATCATTTTTCACAGTATTCCAAATACCTCGTTCTTTATCCTTATCATCTGCACTGGCAGAATTAGAAAAAAAGAGTATTATAATAAATAGCAACCAAACGTTTCGATTTTTTCGAGTGTTTATTTTGGATGTCCTCTAATGTTTTGATGTCGATGGAGATCACCTGCCTCTATGAAGCTGAAAGTCCTGAGATTGTCGAAGGGCAGCAGCGGAATACTTAAACCTAACCTTATTCACTGAAATTCACATAAAGAAGTTTTGTCAAAAAAAGATTTATCCCGCACGTCGAAGCGAAGTTTACCCCGTGAAACCTATCTGTTTCTTCTGTTTAACTGGGGCGCAGATCCCGTCCCTCGGGGCCGAAGATGCCGCAGCGCCTTGTTGGTCGGCCACCCTGGACAAGAGATAGAACTACTGACCCGCAGGAACGTGCATTGTGGCACATGTATGTCTCTATCCAACCTTTCTAAAACGGGAAATACTTCCCTGGCGAATCACCGGCTGGAAAAGCTCGATTGGTGGCCGGAGCCGCCCTTCGACAGAGAGCGTTCCTTCCGATTTCAAGAGCCGGTGTAGTTCGCTCCACATCTTGCCCCTATCGCCAATAGGACGAGCGAGACCGAAAAGGAAGGTCAAATCAAAACTCTTGTCGGGTAAATCCGTTTGAGCAGCGTTTGCCAGCATAGTCTTGGCGTTGGATATGCATTCCGTCTCGATCTTTTTTCGAACGTGTTCCACGGCTAGACGGTTGACATCCAAGGCCAGGACACTTCCCGCTTCGCCGACGATCCCGGCCGCGGGTATGGTGAAAAAACCGGGGCCACATCCGACCTCCAGCACCTCTTGACCTGGTTCGAGACCCGCGGCGTTCAAAACCTTATAGGGATCTCTGAACAGACCGTACAGCGTTTCGTGGATAAAGGACATCATTCTAAAATTCATTCTATTTGGTTGCCGCATCTTTTTTACTCCCTTGTATCTCGCTCGCAATTGGCCAACCAACGGGCTCTTCAGCCGCAGCAATTATCTGTCGGCTGAAAGAGGAAGGTTATGCAATAGTTTCATGTGCATGATCTTGTAAGGTTCATGGTTCAAGCCCGCCCTGGCGCGACTTATTTACTATAATCTGTTGCCACTGTAGTATCTGAGTAACTATTTATGTTGAAAAATAGCCTGACCAATCAGGCGTGCAACTGTGAACTTTGAACAGGAGTAGTAACGTAAATGTAGCATTAAAATTGTAAAACACTGAAATAGAACCTGTGGAAACTGCTCGATCAGGTTTGTGATGTGATTCAGGAAAAGCGATACCCTGCTCGTACTGAACAGTTGGAGTGAATTAGATGAAACAGAATATATCATTCCACAGAAAATGTCACTCGGAATATATGTGAGAAAGCCTTTAAAATAAGGTACCATAAAGGTCATCCAAAGAATGGCATCGTATTAACAGAATTTGCTTATATTACCCATCCGGGTAAGAAAGAGATCTCTTCATTACTTACTAATCGATCAAAAGTTACTACAACCTGTTTAAAGTCTGGGTAGATTTTACAAAAAGCTCTGAGACTTATAGGCTGTTTTAGGCGGTGATTCGGTGTAAGTTTTGCCTCAAATACCCATTTTTGATCACCAATAAGGATAAAATCGGCTTCTGTTTTCGATAAGGTTCTCCAAAAAAAGAGTTGCTCTATCACACCCAAATTTTTATAAAGCTCACCAAAAATTGCATTTTCAAATAAAGGGCCTTTATCCGGGCGGAAGCTTATTTCAGTAAAATTTCTTAAGGCAAAATTTCTCAATCCAGTATCTAAAAAAAATATCTTTGGCATCTTTGTTAACTCTTTTCGGATATTGCTATGAAATGGGGGGAGGGAAGAGATAATAAAGGTATTTTCCAGGATTGACAGATAGCGCCTGATGGTATCCCTCCCGATTCCAAGTGTGCCTGAAAGTTCATTAACATTGAGGAGATTCCCGATGCTTCCTGCCAATAATTTAAAAAGGTTTCGAAAAACCGGGAGATTAGCTACATCAAAGAGGACATTGACGTCTTTTAATTCATAGGTTTCAAATAGTTCCCTCAATTCCTCAAGCTTACCCTCTCGTGATTTTGTCAAAACTACCTTTGGATAGCCCCCATAGAGGACATATTCTTCAAACAGGGCTTTCATTTCATTATTAAAGGGTTTAATTTTTTCAGGATCCATCACCCCCTTTTTTACTAGCAGATTCCTAAAGTGAAATTCTTCCAGTACAGTTGAAAGCATTCTTTTTTCCTTGAACAATAAAAATTCCTGAAAATCGAGAGGAAACAAGGTAAAAGTCTTCTTCCTGCCGGTCATGCCATCCTTGAATCTTTTTATGGCTAAGGAGGTAGAACCTGTTACAATGAGCTTGAGTGTTGGCTCAAAATCGGCTAGGTATTTCAAAAAATGAGAAGGATCATTCAGATATTGAACCTCATCGATCATTATTACAGATTCTTTCTGGGGATCAGCACCGGAAAAAGTGAGATACTCTTTGAAATATTTCGGATTCCTGTTGAGGGCGGCCAGTTGTTCCGAATCTTCTAAATTAAACGGTACTATATTTTTTGTAGCTCCCCACTTCTTTATCAGATCTTCTTTTAAAAGCTCCAAAAGAGAGGTTTTCCCTACTTGACGAGCTCCTACGATGATGATGGTATCAGGATTATCGAGCCAAGGAGAGAGCTTCTTCTGCAATTTTCGAGGATAATATTTCATAATATTCTATATTAATAATACAAATTATTGAATAATTTATATCATTCAACTAGCATTTGTCAAGATAAATTATGGATGGTGTAGATGGGGACACCCCGATAGGCAGATAGACATAAAAAAAGGGCATTGTTACTTAAACAATACCCTTTCGTAATGAGGCTGTTACGCCTTCTGTTGGTGTTTACTTTTTCTTCTTGCTTTCTTCTTTGACCTCTATCTTCTTGGCCTCACTCGCTTCAGCCTTTGGGAGAGTGAGCTTTAACACACCACCTTTATATGTTGCGTCTAATTTATCTGTTTTAACTTTCTCAGGAATTCGGAAATTCCGCTGGAATGAACCGTAATGTCGCTCAACCCGATGGTAATTTTCATCCTTATCTTCCTTTTCCTGTCTCTTTTCGCCTTTAACAGTAAGGATTCCATCTAATAGCGTGATATCAAGTTCCTTAGCATCGATTCCCGGAATCTCACCAGTAATCATATATTCCTTTTCTGTTTCAGATATATCAAACGCTGGCACTAACATTCCCTCTTCACCGAAAACATCCGGAAGTTCAAGGTCATTAAAGAACCCGTCGAATACACCTGTTCCAGGTAACAAAGACAGAAAACCGTCTCTCCCTGGTAGTAATTGTAGCATCCTTGTCATATCTGCCACCTCCTTTATTAGTTTCTCGGTCGACCTATTGTTTGATATAAAGGTAATCATTATCGATATTAATTCAAGAGGGATGAGGGATAATTTTCAAGTTATCAGCTAACAGACTCTATACATTGGCTCTTGAAGGTGCGTTCTTCTGCAGCGCGGGCATCGACTTGGGCGGGTGAAGCGCCTTCGGTCTTTAAACACATATCCACATGCGAGGCAGTAGGAAGGCCGGATAATCACCTTTTTTCTTTGGGCCGCTGCAGAACGTGCAATATGAGGAAGATGCTCATAAACTTCTTTTTCTCGAATTCCTATCGCCTGGGAGAGTTCCCTGGCGCTCATATCATTTTCGCGTAAAAGGGCGATCATCTGCTGCCGAGTTGTTTTTACATTATCTTGATGTTCTTTTTGGTTCATTGGGGGGGTTATGTTAAAGAACGGAGAAGTAATGGCTGTATTGCAATAGAAGCTGGCTCATTATGACACCTGTGGAAAACATCTTCGATAAGTTGGCTATGGGAGCGGACTTTCAATTCATTATAAACTTATTAATGGCTTTAACTCCTTCAGCATCAAGGCGTTCAATAAACCTTACTTTTACTCAAAAAGAGATTTTAAAATCCCTATCTTTCTCCTTTACTTCTTATAATGGGTATGAATTTTATGGACACAAAATGTTTTGTTGGCATAAAAAAATCTGTTCCTTGCACTGCTGAAACGAGGTTTTTAACGCCGATGGGCTTTTGGTTTCAAAGGGACCTGCACATCGAATACTCACACCTCCCATTATCCAGCGTAGAAAACATGATATTGAATTGCAGGCCCTTGTAAATTCAGTTAGAAAAATCCTTTGGGTCACCCCAGGCGATGCAGTGTGCGGGACAGGCTAAGCTGCATGCAGGCTCCTCCCCCATTTCGAGTCTCTCATAACAGAGGTCACACTTGACGGCGAGTTCTCGATCCTCATCATACTGCATTGCCCCGTACGGGCAGGCTTCCACACATGCCTTGCACCCGGTACAAAGCTCCTCGTTGATGAGCACGATCCCCCGCTCGTCTCTGGTGATCGCCTCAACAGGGCACGCTTCCCCGCAGGGGGGATCCTCGCAGTGGTGGCAGTAGACGGGGATAAAGAGAGGAGATTTTTCGATGACCCTTATTAATCGTGGCCCTACACCAAGCCCGTGTTCCTGTTTGCAGGCAATCTCACAGGCATGACACCCATTGCAATCTTCCTCAAAGAAATGTAAAGATATTTTTCCCATGTATTCCCTCCTATTCATTTTCACAGGGGTATATGTTACACAAACAGACTCGCACATTAGTAGAGCCCATATTGGGGTCACATGTCTCAAAGGCATTGTCGGTCAAGATATTAGCATTGGATATTTCCCAGCCATGTCCCGGATCTTTTATCTCCGGGAACCACCACCCATGCTCTGAGGTCACAACCCTGGGATCGATGCCGTCATATAGTTTTGCGCGCTGTTTTATACGTCCCCTTGGCGATTCTATGTAAATCCATTGTCCATCCTCGATACCATGTTTTTTGGCAGTCTCAGGATGGACTTCGACTATAGGATCGGGTCTGATTTCCCTCAGCAGTGGAATCATTCGGCCTGCTGAATGGAAATAGGTGGGGGTTCGGAGCCCTGAATTGAAGATGTAGGGGTATTTCTTCGCCACCTCAGGAGTGGAATACGGGCTCTCAGGGACTTCCACATATTTGGGTAGAGGATCACGCCCCCATTTCTCCAAGATGGTTGACCATAGTTCCAGTTTCCGGGTAGGGGTGGAAAACCCCCTTTCTCGGTATTTGTGGTAAACCATTTCACCCTGAAGGTATCCTTTCTCCTTAAATTGCTCAAAGGTCAGTCCCGAGGGTTCGAGCAGATAATCCAGACCGTCCTCTACTGTGGGCCACCATTCCTGTCCCATTCGTTTACCAAGCTCCTGAAAGATTTTATGATCCTGCCATGCCTCACCGATCTCGCAACACTTCTGCCTGGCGAACGCATAGCCGTGCCGTTTCCAGTTACTGGCCACATGGTTTTGTTCCAACCAGGTGCCGGCCGGCAGGAAGATATCGGCCAGTTCCGCGGTGGGGGTCATGAAATGATCGATGACCACCAGGAATCCAATTTTTTTCAGTGCCTCATAGGCCTCTCTGGCATTGGCTCTGGATACCACCGGATTGGTACCGCATAGCAATCCAGCCTTAAGCTGATACGGTTCTCCGTACACGATGGAATCCCATGCCTTTTTGGGATTGATAAAGGCCACCCTGGCGCCGAGTTTAAACTGTTCTCCGCCCAGTCTCTTTGCAAGCACCTCCTTAGAGAGGTCCTTGTGTCGACTGAATTCGGCAACTGTCCGTGTGGGTGGGTTCACAAAGAGGGCATTTCCTCCTGGGGCGTCCAGGTTGCCCGTTATCCCCATGAGTCCGATCGCGGTTCGTGTAAAGTCGGTACAGTTAATGCTCTCTTCCGTGGGCACGCCCCATTGGATAGCAGCCGGTTTCGTGGTGGCATACATCCGTGCGGCCTCTCGGATCAGTTCTTTATCAATCCAGGTAATTTCCTGTACTTTTTCAAGGGGATAATCCTTCATGACCCTTTCCTTAAAGGCATCCCAGCCGTGAATATAATTCTCAACAAAATCCTTGTCATAGAGTTCTTCTTCAATGATCACGTGGTGGAAACCGAAGGCAAGGGCTCCATCCGTCCCCGGACGGATCTGAAGCCAGAGGTCGGCCCTCCCGGCATAAAACGATTTTCGAGGATCGACGTTAATAAGCTTGGCCCCATTCTTTAAGGCCCTCATGAAATTTTCACCCGTATATTCGTCGGGATTGGTCCACATGGGGTTGGTACCCCATATAACGATGCATTTCGGTTCATTGATATAATAGTCGACAACAGGTAGATTGCCGCATGTAATCAGACTGGACGAGACCCTTGAGACATAACAAAAATGGCCGGCCGTCAGGACATTTGGGGTGCCCAGCTGATTTGCAAAGCGGTAGAGGTGACTCTCATAGTCCCGTCCCGTGCCTTGCCCCACAACAATATATTCCGGCCCGTATTCGTCGACTACGGCCTGGAATTTTGCCGCGATTGTATCGAGCGCCTCGTCCCATGTGATTCGTTCCCATTTTCCACTAAGTTTCTCACCTACCTTCTTCATCGGATGGAGAATCCTGTCCGGATGGTAGGCCAATTGGGTGATGGCCAGACCTTTAGCACACATGGTACCGTGACTGATGGGAGAATCGGGGTCCCCCTCCACCTTGACCACCTTGCCGTCTTTCACGTGAGCGATCACGCCACACTCCCCATGGCAGCTCCGGCAGACAGTTCGAATTTTCTTTACTTCTTCCATTGTTCAACTCCTTTCCATTTTGTTTTATCCTTTTCTCCTCCTTGGCTTATCCAGCCGCCTGAAGCTTTTTCTCAATGTCTTCCCGCAGGGATTTCTTATCCAATTTTTCTGCGCCAGTATATGGCATGGTATCGATAAATTCAATCCGCTCAGGCAGTTGAAGCACAGAGGCTTTCTGATCTTTCAAAAAGGAAATGATTTCTTTCGAGGACAGTTGCATCCCGGCTTTGGGCTGGATATAGGCATAAACCCTTTCGCCCATAACAGGATCAGGCATAGGGATAACAGCCACGGCTGCGACATCTGGGTGACGGTTGATGAGTCTCTCGATTTCCGTGGCACTGATACTCTCACCGCCTCGGTTAATCATTTCCTTGATACGGCCGGTGAGCGTGATATAGCCTTTTTCATCGATTGTGGCCACGTCTCCGGTCCTGAAAAATCTGTCCTTAGTGAATGCCTCTTTGTTCTCCTCCGGATTATTATAATAGCCTGTAAATACACCGGGGCCTTTAAGGACCAATTCACCTTGCGTGTTGAGAGGAAGTTCATTCCCCTCTTTATCAGTGACCTTATATGTATCATAAGGGCATGTGGGCCTCCCCACGGTAGTACAGATTGTCTCTAAATCATCAGTGGTGCGTGTGATGGTCGTCATTCCTTCTGTCGCGCCATATCCATTGTAAAATTTCATTTTCAATTTTTTCGTGACATCTTTGACGAGATCAGGGTGGCTTGTTCCCCCCGCGCTGTGCATCTTTTTTAAGGAATTCAAATCATGCTTATCAAGATCCTTGTATTGGAGCATCCTTTGTGCCAGTGTGGGGACCCAGATAATGGAAGTCACTTTCTCCTTTTCAATGGTCTCACAGATCTCTTTATCGTCTGTGGAATCAAGGAATACAATCTTTCCAAGCATGATAATACTTCCGATGAAGCCCTTGGTGAACGTTAAGTCATGACCTATCGGACCTGCGATCAGGTTAACGTCCTGGTTGTTCTGCTCCCACGATTTGGAGCAATATTCGATACCCGTGATGAGACTGTTATGCGTGCGGGGGACAATCTTAGGCGCTCCGGTCGTCCCGCCGGTTGGCCCCATATGGGCCACCTGCATGGGATCTGGTGCTCTGCTGGTAAGACGGGCGAGATTGTCCTCGGTCATTTCAGCCTCCTCGATTAGCCTTTCGAGACTTGAAAAGGGCTTATGATCCCTTTCTCCACGAACAGTAATAATATTCTTAAACTCCGGATTCTCCTTCAGGATATCATTGATAATAGGAACGTAATCTGTTTTTTTGTATCTGGAGGCAACAATCCAGGATGTGGCCCCCGTAAGACTAATCAGGTTGTTTATTTCTAACTGGCGATATCGGTCAATTAACAATACCGGGATAGCTCCAATTTTTTGAAGGGCGAAATAGGCAAAAACGAATTCGTTCCAGTTTGGAAGCTGAACCAGGACCCGGTCTAAGGGCTGGATGCCCAAATCTATCAGTCCTATGGCCAGTTTATTTGTCTTTTCACGAGCCTCCCCATAGGTAAGACGCGTCTTCCGATCGACAAAGGCCTCTTTTTCAGGGTGAATATCTGCGGCCCTGTCAAGGATATCTCCAAATGTCAGTCCTGACCACCACCGGCACGAGTTATACTTTTCAGCATCCTCTTTTTTATAGGGTGTAAATCCTTCCAAGAACTTCACCATACCTTGCCCTCAATTCCACAAACCAATTAAAGTGATAAGGTGATAGCGATAAGAATCTGCTTTTCCCCTCATTTCTTTATATGCCACCTATCTTCAAGCCAAAATAGGCTTCAGCGAGGTATATCCTTATTCTGTCGATAACCGGATCTCAATTTCTGTGGCGATCTTTTTTAAGCACTCAGAATATTGAGGAATAACCCCATCCTTGACTTGTATTCTCAAGCCTACTGCCCAGATAGCAGCGGGGGAATTCCCTCTGTTAATGTTTAAAGGAACGGCAAGGGCACGTATGCCTTCAATATACTCTTCATTATCAATAGCTATGCCCTCTTGACGGGTCCTCATTATTATCTCCTTGTATTTCTTTTTATTGGTACAGGAATTGGAAGTGAATTTTTTTAGTTTGTTCTGTGACAAAATCTTATCAATTTCAGCATCGGGCAGCAGTGATAAAAGAGCTTTTCCCCCAGCTCCTGCAAGAAGCGGGATTCGCATTCCCACCTCGGACATTACCCGTATGTCAAATGTTGAATCAACCTTGTCCAAAATTATAGCCCTTAGGCCTGATCGGATACCCAAGAACACCATCATTCTGGTTTTGCGGTTGATCTCTTCCAGATAAGGATGGATTGTATTGATCAACTCGGAGCGTCTAATGGCAGATCTGCTCAATACATACAGTTGGGTCCCAAAATGAAATTTATTTTGTCCCCTTTTTTCAAGGATTCCCAGATCTGTGAGGGTATAGGCAATATTAAAAACGGTACTTCTGTTATAGTTAAGGGTTTTGGCCATGTCGCTGATCCCCAAGGGATCCTTTGACTGGGACAGAAGCTGCAGGATACTGAAACATTTTTCGATTGCAGGAACTCTTTTGAATTCTGCTTTCATAATTTTTGCTTGAGAATGAATAATATATTCTCTATAGATAACAATCATCTTCTATGTAGAACGTTTGAACATCTGTGTCAAGAAAATATGAATTAATCGGAAATTATTTTTGTCAAAAGGTGCGAAAGTGGGTATGTATTACTGAGAAAAGGAGATGCCGGGGTGTCCAGGAGTAGTGGAGTCTTATCTAGTAATTCTTTCACCATAGGTATGGAACCTTGACGATGTGAGGGTGGGCAATAATAGCGTATTCGTACGAGCCAAGTAAGACCTCGAGAAAGTGACGAATGCAGGTATGTGACTCACCCCCTTTCCTCTTTTTGGATTCCCTCAAATGCCGTGAATATTTGTTGAGCGAACTCTGTGTCATTGATATATGCATCGAGATCTATCACGGGAATGCATGGGTGGAGGTGTTTTTTGAGGGTGTCAAGGAGCACCTTATCAGCCTCTGGGTCCCAAAATGGTTTCCCCTTTCTATCCAGCGTAGATAGTCCCTTTCTGGGCCAGAGAACAACGACAGGACCCCGTGATCGATTTAATTTATCTGCTATTGCCTTTCCGAGCAGCCTATTATCTCGAACGTTGGTTCGAATCAAGGTAGCCTGGGGATTGTGGCTATATATTTTCCTTTTTTTATACTTTTGTGGAACCGTTTCAGGGCCAAGGAAATTAATAAAATCAGCACTTCCCGGTACTACTACCTGGGGAGCTCCCCGATTTCCAGCTGTGGTGAGGCGATCGGGGCCGGAGGAAGCGAGACCACCCATGAGATCGTTAGTAATTTCATTCACTCCAAGTTCGATTACCGCATGCACTTTATTGGATTTCACATATTCCTCCAGTGCCTCCCCACCGGTGCCTATAGTATGAAACACCAAAACTTCATATCCATTCTTCTCTAACATAGCCTTTACAGCAAGCCCACAGTCAGTAACAGTGCCATTCATACTTATTATGACGATAGGCTTATTCTTGACTTCCGGCTTTTCTATTTCTACCATACCAGATATTGCACCTGCCGCATTTGTTAATACGCTGCTGGTAAGAGAGTTAATGCCCGCTAGATCCGCAACAGGCGGCAATATAAGAACATCTTTAGAACCAACATAGGGACGAGCCCCTGCCTGCGTTACTTTTGTTGAGACAAGCAGTTTGGGAAACCCAAACGGTAGAGATTTCAGGGTAGGGGCAACTATGATAGAGCCCTGACCACCGCCAATTGCGAGAAGACCATGAATTTTTTTTGATTCTAATAGGGAAAGGATAATCTTTTTCAGACCAGCAGACATTATCTTCTGGGCGAAGGCCTCTTCACTCCTTCTTTTAAGGGTATCAATATCTTCTCCACCAGCAATTGCAATCTCTCTGCGTGATATGTCAGCCTGAAAGTAGGGTTCGCCAAGGATACCCGTATCTGCAACTAAAACCTCATGTCCCCTTGCCAGAATCAGAGATCTCAGGAAATAGATTTCCTCTCCCTTGGTATCGAGTGTTCCCACTAAGGAAATTATTTTTGCCATATATAAGGCACAGATTTTCGGATAGACAAATTTAGGTTTAAGAGTATGGCGTCAGTGTCTTTGCCGCTGCTTCTTTCTGCTCAACCTGGTCTCTCCACTAATAACTGAAGAGAGAAGGCAAAAAGGTAGCGATCCCCGGGAAGATTATCAGGATAACCGTAACAATAATCAGTGCAGCCAAAAAAGGCAATATCCCCTTGAAGATGGTCTCAAGCGGTATATCAGGAGCAATCCCTTTGATAACAAACACATTGACCCCTACCGGTGGCGTGATCACCCCCATCTCGGCCACGAGCACAATGATGACCCCGAACCAAATCGGGTCGAATCCCAGCTCCATGACTATCGGGAAAAAGATAGGGATGGTAACCACCACGAGGGCCATGGAATCCATAAAGAAGCCGCCAATGAAATAAATGAAGATAATGACCGACATGACGGCTATTGGTGGTATGGTAAGCCCTCCCAACCAGTCGGCCAGCATGAATGGTATTGTCGATACCGCCATGAAGTGGCCGAAGATTACGGCTCCGGTGATGATTACTATCACCATACAAGCTGTTCTCAAGCCTTCCTTTCCAGCCTCAAAAAATATCCGCCAGCTAAGTTTTCGTCTGATCAGGCCAATGAGCAAGGCACCACCGGCCCCTATGGCTCCGGCCTGGGTGGGACTGAACCAGCCTAAAAATAAGCCCCCTATAGCCAAAAGGAATAGGATCATAGCTGGAATAATTCCGGTAGTCGCTCGCAGCTTCTCTTTCAAGCTGGTTCGGATTCCAGGGGGACCGATATCAGGATTGCGCAGGCAAAGAAAAGCCACTGTTGCGACAAAAGCTAGGCTAAGAAGTATTCCTGGTAACACCCCAGCAATGAAAAGCTTGCCTATAGATTCCTCGGTTAATATCCCGTAGACAATGAGGATGGTGCTCGGTGGGATAAGGATGCCAAGGGTGCCGGAGGCAGCAACGGTACCAGTGGCTAACGTGTCAGCATAGTTGTGCTTCTTCATCTCCGGAAGTGCTATCTTTCCCATTGTCGCTGCAGTTGCTGCGGTAGAACCGCATATGGCAGCAAAACCGGCACAGGCAAGCACGGTTGCCATGGTCAGGCCGCCACGGAGTTGGCCTACCCAGATATAGCTCGTATCGTAAAGCTTTTCACTAATTCCAGAGGCAAAGGCAAAGGTGCCCATGAGGATAAACATAGGGATCACGGAGAGAGGATAGGAGGAGAATTGCCCGAAGATATCCTGAGCAAGAAGGCTAAGGGCTGGCCCCGGGTCAGCAAGATATGCAAAGCCAACAAGCCCGACAAAAGCCATGGCAAATGCAACCGGCATTCTGAGGAGAAAGAGTATAAGGAGAAGCGCAATACCGGCAATGCCTGCGGTAACTGGGCTCATTTTTTTATTATCCTTACTAGTGAGTTAAAAAAATCCGATAAAAAAACAAGACATACAGGAATACTGGCGAGGGCAACGCCATACGCAAACGGGTAAAGGGGTATTCGGGCAGTTGCACTTACTTCCCCTCCTCTTTGAAGCGAATATCCGTATACGCAGAGGCGCCAGATAACCAGAATAAAGAGGGTGAGTACGAAAAGAAAGATGATGCTGGCTATAACCGTTTGGGCGCGATTTGGCAGCTTCGTAACAAAGAATTCTACCGTCACATGTCTGCCGAGAATGAGTGAAAAAGGGATGGCAAAGGATATTGCCACTAATTGGGAGAGCATCACGATATCGAGGGCACCGAGGATGGGCTTGAGAAAAATCTTGGCCCCGATCACGTCGATACACGTGATGAACATCACCACAAGGAGTCCGGTAAGACCCACCCACTCGAACCAGCTGCTCAATACTCTAGTAAACCTTTCAAACTTGTTTAACACGATTACAAACTTCCCACTGCCTATCATTACAACCCCTAGCTGAAGTGCGGGGCTTTCCCAACAGCCTTCCAATCTTATGGGAACGCGTCGGGATCAAGCCCCTGGTTCCTATACACTGTCACGCAATCCGTAGAATATGTTTTTGAGAACCTTTTCGAACCTTTTCATTCTTAGCAGGACAGGTTCCTCATCTCATTGCGTCAGGCCCAGTTGCGGAGATGATGTGTGACTCTATCTGTTTTGCCGTCCAGTAGTCAATTCGCTCCCGCAGGAATTTTATCCACCCTCTTACCTCTGATTCCGAATACCCTTTGCCACCCATATCTTTTACATAGTTCTCGACCACAGTTTCAGCCATTTTCTTCCACCGAGCTGCCTCTTGCGAGGATAGGCTTATGATTTCCACACCCTTCTTTGTGGCAAAATCCTTTCCCTCGATATCTATCAAGTTCCACATCAAGGCAAATCTCTCCTTGTACTCCCCACAGAGCCGGTCGAAAATCTCCTTGATATCCGGAGGCAACTTTTTATAGCTGCTCTTATTCATCGCCACATAGAAGGTATAGAGGTTCCCGACTTGCCAGCTTGCCGTCGTATACTTAACAACGTCTGCGAACCGAAAGGTCTTGAGCGTTTCGAAAGGGGTGTTCACCCCATCGATCACTCCTTTGGCCATAGCATCATATACCTCCATCATAGGCGTGGGAGCAGGGGTTGCCCCTAGTGCAGAAACTGTATTGCCGACAATCCCCGGGGCTCTTATGGTGAGTCCTTTGAGTTCTGCAAGCGTGCGCACTGGTTTTTTCGCAGTGATCATTACGTTGGGGGTGCTTGAGTGCATCCAGAGTACGTGCACGTCATCCCATTCCTTCGGCTTGAATTCATTATAGAAGTCGTTGGCCACTTGGTTTGCTACCCAGCCACTGGGATAGCCCAGGGGCAGCTCGCATGCTCCGCTCACGGGCATGCGGCCAGGGGTATACTCAATGTGAGACAGGCCTATGTCAGTAATTCCCGTGACTATCCCCTCGTATATTCTTGGGGCCTTCAGTAATGAGCCGCCAGCGAAGTATTGAACCTTTACTCTGCCATCGGTACGCTTTTGTAGATCGGCGATGAATTCTGCACAGATCTTGGAGTGTTTTGCAGGGGGAGGGAAGTAATTGGAGAATTTTAACGTTATCACCTTTGCGGGAGTTGGCGTTGCAAAGGCAACAGCTAATAGGACTGTCAGGAAAATCATCAAGGCTTTTTTTCTCATGGAAGTTTACCTCCTTTTGTCTGGGGTTTTAGGATTTGGTACTCTTCTGCCCATCTATTAGCTTGTTATCACCTCCTTTCTTTGCTTATGCTCTTATAAATCTTTCTGGATGTAAAATAAAGTGTTTAAATTCATCGGCAGAATTGAAACACTTTATTGCAAGGTGTTCTTACACATCCTTAAAGAGCTCTGCCCATTTGGTTAGCACTTTTTGGCGCAATTCCGGGCCAGCTACATTAACAGGCGGAAATTTATCCTTCCAATGGTAAGGTTTGCAGGCATTTATAAAAACTTTCGCTGTGGTGAAGTCTTTCCTTGCACGCTTCTCGGGATCAAGCATGGGATCTAGGGGACTAGTAAGAAAGCCAGGGACGATGTCTATATATTTTTCTGGATCACATCTCGTGCAGATGGCCCAAAGTACCTCCTCAAGATTCGAAGGATCTATGTCTTCATCCACCGTAATAATATATCTGCCGGTGCAAGCTCCACCCTGCAAAAAGGCACCGGCCAAGGTGGCTACCTGTTTGGCATGTCCCAGGTATCTCTGCTTAAGGGATATAACAGCGATGATTCGATTTCCAGGACCATGAACATAAACACCTTTGATATCCATCATATTTGCTTTTTCTAGCCGATTCCAAAGGAATGTAGCCGTATGGATAGGGATGGGAAACCATGTATTAACCGGCGGCTTGACAGGGGGTTGGCCAAAGAGGATCGGATCGTTGCGGTGATATAAAGTCTTAATATGAACCACTGGCTCATTCCTGGTACCCGATGCGTAATAGCCCTGCCATTCTCCAAAAGGGCCTTCGGGTCGGCTATCTTCCTCTGGCGGTGGACTGAATCCAGTTGCCACAATCTCAGCGGTGGCTGGAATGGGGAGCCCAGTTTCCTCATCAATAACAACGTCCACCCCTTTGCCTTTTATGTAACCCACCATATCATATTCAGATATGCCCCATGGGAGAGCAATAGTTGATATGGCAAACAGAAGAGGATCTTGCCCAAAACACATGGCCACTGGACAGGGTTTACCCATAGCCCAGTATTTTTCACGCATGATGGTGGCGTGTTTGCCAGGTGAGGCATAAAAAGCCAAAGTAGTTTTATCCTGTATCATGACCCGATAGGTACCAACGTTGATCCATCCTGTTTCAGGATCTCTGGTCATAGTAACAACACCAGTCCCAATGTAGCGGCCACCGTCATGGGTGTGCCATTTGGGGGTAGGAAACTTATATATGTCAATGTCATCTCCCTTCAATATGTTCTCCTTGATTGGGCCGTTTTTTACATCCACTGGCGCGACTGGTTCAAACTTGTTCCATTTATCTTTCCAATTAGCTATGCATTCAAGATCGGTCATTTCCTCTGGAAAACCAAAAGCCAATTTCTGGCCCACTCTGTGGTGCATCAAATTGGTGGCCACCCGGAAACCTTGAGGATACCCTTTAATATTATCAAATAGCAACGCAGGCCCTTGCTTCTCGGCCATCAATTCGTTGATGGTACCGATTTCAAGGTCCCAATCGGCGTTATTCACTACCTGAAGTTTTCCTCTTTCTTTCAAAGTATCTAAAAAAACTCTTAAATCATCAATCATGGGAAAATCTCCTTTCATAAAGTTTCGTATCGTGAAAGTAAGTTTCAAAAACTTATTGACATTTAAACAATAATTTTGATAATGTCAAGAGAAAAATAAAAAATAAAAAAACAAAAGGGGTACCTTAACATGAAAGTTGGCGAGTATTGTGAATCATATTATGCATCTATCAAAAACCCATAAAGAGCCATTATACAAGGTCCAGGCATTGGAGCGTGCTTTAGATATTCTTGACTGTTTCAGTTTTCAAAACAAAAAGATGAGCCTATCCGATGTAGTCAATCAAACCGGACTCAACAAGACAACTGTCAAACGACTAATGGCAAATCTCACGACTCGAGGTTACTTAAAACAAGATCCAAGATCAAAGAGCTATCAACTAGGTTTGCGTCTGTTTGAATTAGGAGGGATTGTTTTTTCTTCATTTTCCCTGCGTAAGGCTGCAGGGTATCCCATGTCCCGTCTCCAGAATGCAACGGGGGCGACTGTCCTTTTAGGTGTGATGATGGAAGAGCAGTTAGTCTATATGGACAAGCGAGAAGGAAACGGGATGATCCGCATCTCATCGGATATAGGTTGGCGAAGACCTCTGCATTACGGGATGTTAGGTATGGTTTTAATGGCATATCTTTCCGCAGAGAAGGTGAGGGACGTACTAAAGAAATGTCCTTTAGAATACCACACTCCTTATAGTATTTCTGATGAATATGCCTTCAAACTTCGTTTGGAAAAGATTCGCAAAGATGGTTATATAGTAGAACGGGAAGAAGCAGTTGAAGGGATAGTCGGTATCGCCGCTCCCATCAGGGATTATTCTCGTCAAGTTGTGGCTGCCCTTGGTGTTGCTTTACCGGTTGGCAAACTTAATGAAGAAGAAAGGGTAAAAAAAATTGTGGATTTGGTAAAGAATACAACTGATGCAATTTCTTCTGATCTGGGATATCTAAAAATATAACTAAAGAAAAAATCTTCACACTTTTATCCCTCACCATTTTTCAATAATCATGTAACATCAAGCCAGTAATTTATTCGATATTTTCTTGCTCGGTATATTTCTTAAAAAAATGAGTAGGATCTTTTCATTTAGGATGGGCAGTCATTTCCGTCATAAAGGCACCAATACCATGAAGGGGCTTAGCCCTTGCTCCCAGTTTTCTTGTGCCTGATCCTTTTTCTTTCATGATTATTGGCTCTCTGGCAAGATCTCTGATTGATATTGTCTTCTTACCTGCAAGTTTATGATTAGGGGATAGTATAACAAGCATTTCTTCCTGGCTGAAGGGGATAAAGCAGATATCAGGGTTTTCCTCAATTTTGGCAATGATTACGAGTTCGTTTCCAAAATCAAGCAGACTGTTGGTCATATCGAGAGAGCTGCCTTCATCAAGATAGATTTTAATGTGGGGATAGGCCTCATGGAAGCTGGATATAAGGAAAGCCATAAAATAGCGTGCATAGGTTTTGGTTGTACCAAGGCGCAGGATACCCCTCTTTAACTCCCTCATATCCTCGATTGTCCTTTCAATTTCCCTTTCATATTCAAAGATTTTCTGGGCGTAATCATAAAGGGCTTCTCCTTCGTCCGTTAGATAAGTCTTTCTGCTCTTTTTCTTGAAAAGTTTCAGATTGCTGTGATCTTATATTAGAATTTTATTATCTTTTGCTACTTTGCTCTGATTTTATTTTCTCTGTTGCGTTATCTATTTTTTAAGTATATTTATCCTTTAGGGCTTTTCGGGTTGTTTCAATCATTTTTTAACCAACTTTAAAGGGAGGTGTAAAATGGCAGAAGAAAAAACAGCAAGATTTCCGGATCCTCACGAGTTTCAAGTTCCAAAAGAGCTTGAAGGCTGGGAAGAGATGTACCCATCACATTATCTGTTTTCCAAAGAGAGGGGCGAATGGGAGAGCAAGCAATTCTGGTATTTGGACAAAATTCACGCCCCAGAGCCCATGCCGCCACTGGACCTGATTTTTCAGGAGGCATGGCAGATTTCACTTTCGCAATACACCACTCGGGTATTTTGTATACCCCCGGCTCAAGGAATCGCACAGAGGATGGTCGGGCCATATATGTATATCTGTGCGATTGCGCCCCCACCAGACGAGGTAATAGGCGAAAAGGCCCAGCGATTCGAGAAGAGAGTGTTTTATGTGTTTGAGCATTATGATGAGTTATGGGACAAGTGGCTGACCAAATTCAAGGCCCTTGGTAAGGAGATGGAAGCAGTTGAGGTACCAAAAGAACTGCCGAAATTCGTTCCAGAAGACCAGGTCTTGCCTGCACCCACAGGCTATTATGTATCCTATGACATTCTCGAAAGCTTTAACAACCTTGTAAATCAAATGTTTAAGGGCTGGCAATACCACTTTGAGATGCTTAACCTGACATACCTTGCCTACCTCATGTTCGGTGACGTTTGCAGGAAGCTCTTTCCAGGGATTAGTGAGAGCGCCATTGGCAAGATGGTAGCAGGTGCCTATGTGTCTATGTTCCGACCTGAGGAAGAACTATGCAAGCTATCCAGATTAGCCACCTCCTTGAGCAGCGTGGCAAACATCCTTAAGGGCGAGGGAACGGCGGATCAGAAGATAGCAGAGCTTGAAAAGTCAGAGGATGGGAAGAAGTGGCTTGCGGCGTTTGATAAGGCTAAAGACCCATGGTTTTATGTATCGTGCGGGAGCGGCTGGTTCCATTATGAAGGAAGCTGGATCAACAGCTTAGATATCCCTTACAGCTATATCAAGAGTTATGTGGAACGGCTGGAAAATGGAGAAACAATCGAGAGGTCTTTGGATAAGGTCAATAAGGAAAGAGATGAGACTGTTGCAAAATACCGTGAACTTATTCAGAGCGATGAAGACAGAGATGCCTTTAATAACGCCTATAATACTGTCAGGACCATTTACAGGTATGCTGAGGACCATCTCTTCTGGGTGGAGCATTGGTTTCACACGATATGGTTTGCAAAGATAAGGGAGTTCGGAAGTCTCCTGGTGGACAACGGCATGATAAATGAAGTGGATGACATATTTATGTTCAACCGCTATGAGATACCTGAACTTCTCACTGAAGTGGCAACCGGTTGGGCCTTAGGGGTAGATATACCTGTAAGGGGCGACTATTATAAGGCCAAGGTTGACAAGCGGAGGAAGATTCTCAAGGCAGCAAACGAATGGAACCCGAGCCCAGCGTTAGGCGTTCCGCCTGAAGAAGTGGCAGAACCATTCACCATTATGCTGTGGGGTGTCACCACCGATAAGGTAAAGGAATGGCTCAAAGGTGTGGGAGAGGTTAGACCTGAGGATGTATCTGAAATCAAGGGCTTCGCTTCTTCGGCAGGTGTTATTGAAGGCCCGGCAAGGGTGCTCAAACTCCTCAAAGAGATTGTGGACATCAAAGAGGGAGAGGTTTTGGTTAGTCCATCTACCAATCCCTCCTGGGCCCCGGTTTTTACCAAGATCAAGGCCGCAATTACTGACATTGGCGGGCTTACCAGCCATGCGGCCATTGTTTGCAGGGAATATGGTCTTCCGGCAGTGACCGGCACTGGCGTTGCTACCTCAATAATCAACACCGGAGATATTATCAGGGTTGATGGGGATACTGGTGTAGTTACCATTATTAAGAGAGCTTAATATATAGGGAATGGAGTTTGGGGGTAACGGAGTATTGGACGCGAGACTAAAATCATCACTCCAATACTCCAACACTCCAATACCACGACCGGAGCGAAGCTCCGTAGTTAGATGGAGGAATGGATGGACTACATCCTGGATTTTGAGGAGTTAAACAAGAATTCGCTTCAGATGGTTGGGGGGAAAAATGCAAGCTTAGGTGAAATGATCAGAACCGGTATTCACGTCCCACCAGGATTTGCTGTAACCACTGACAGCTACCTTAGCTTCATAACCGATACAGGAATAAAAGATACAATCTTTCAGACTCTTTCTGGGTTGAGTGTTGATGATGTGGAGGCCCTCAATAATGCGAGCGCCGAAGTCCAAGATTTGATTAACAATGCCTCTATGTCTGATAATGTTCGGGCAGCCATAGAAGAAGGGTATGCCCAGCTTTGTAAGAAGTGTGTTGTTGAAACAGTTCCCGTGGCGGTACGTTCCAGCGCAACGGCAGAGGATCTGCCCACGGCAAGCTTTGCCGGGCAACAGGACACATACCTTTGGGTTGAGGGAATAGAAAAGGTTATCGACGGTGTTCAGCGATGCTGGGCCAGCCTTTTCACGCCGCGCGCCATCAGTTATAGAACCAAGAACAACTTCCCCCATGAAAAGGTGTTGATTAGCGTCGGCGTGCAGAAAATGGTTAATTCAAGGACGGCCGGGGTTATGTTTACTATTAATCCGACTGATGGAGACCTATCCAAGGTCGTCATTGAAGGAAGCTGGGGATTGGGAGAGACGGTGGTGTCCGGTTCTGTAAATCCCGATAAATTTGTCGTGGACAAGGTGGTGATGGAGACCAGTGAAAAGACCATATCGGCCAAGCACATAAAATGTGTCTATAACCCTGATAAAGGTGGAGTTATAGATATCGATGTAGACCCGGATATGCAGTCTAAATGCTGCATGGAGGACTATGAGATAAAAGAGCTTGTAAAGATAGCCAAGGAGATTGAAAAACACTATGGCCGTGCCATGGACATAGAATGGGCCATTGATAAGGACTTTTCTTTCCCGGAAAGTGTATTCATTGTGCAGGCCCGTCCGGAGACTGTCTGGAGTCAGCGCAAGAAAGAGTCTGTTATCGGAAAAAAGAGCGGATACCAGCTATTGATGGAACAGGCTATGAAACGGATCAAGATTAGTTAATGTTAGTTGTCCGTGGTCCGTAGTCCGCTGCCAAAAGAGGGAAACTGTTCTTCAGCAACTGACAACGGACGATCAACAACGGACACCTGGAACCTACAGGGGGTAAAGAATATTTATGAAAGATATTAGAGACTTTATTGCAAAATGCGAAGAAGAGGGAATTTTACACAGGATTAAAGCACCGGTTGATGTTAATCTTGAACTCTCTCATACGGCCAAAATTAATGAAGAGGCAGGCGGACCAGTGCTCCTATTTGAGAATCTCAAGGGATATGATATTCCGGTCCTGATCAGCGCTTGTACGACACCCAAAAAAATGGCTGTGATTTTGGGTCAACCGAGTGATTATTCCATGTGCCAGTTATCCAGGGAATGGATGAAATTGACCACTAAGGAGCTTATCAAGCCACGAGCGATTGACGCCCCACCAGTAATGGAGAATGTCATCGAGGGGAAGGATGTCAATGTCAACAAATTCCCTGCGCCCTTCTTCTATCCTATGGACGGAGGACGCTATATAGGAACCTCTGCCTTTCTAGTCACCAAAGATCCGGAAACCGGGTGGACAAACTTAGGCACATACCGGATGCAAATCTTAGATGATAATCACGTTGGGGTCCAGATAATAAAAGGGAAGCATGGCGATATGATGATGAAACAGTACCAGGCTATGGGGAAAAAGATGCCCGCTGCTGCAGTAATCGGTTGCGATCCTATATTATTTTTGGTGTCCAGCACCCTGGTATCGGCCCAGACAGATGAATATGATATCGCCGGCGCATTAAGGGGTGAACCCGTAGAGATTTTTGAAAGTGATTTTACAGGCTTGAAATTTCCAGCTCATGCAGAGATTATCCTTGAGGGCGAAATCGATCCTGAGAACTTGAAACCAGAAGGCCCACTTGGAGAATATACAGGTTATTACTCAGGTAGCAAGGGAAAGGATTTTCCTAAACCCTGTCTTGAAGTAAAAAGGATCATCCACCGGAATAACCCCATATTCTGGTCAACCACTGTGGGGAAACCAATAAACGATATACATATGATTCAATCCCTCAACCGGACTGCTACCCTATGGACAGATTTGGAAACCATGCGTGTTCCAGGTATTCAGTCGGTTTATATACCTGCCAATTCCGCAGGTCGATTTTGGGCCATTGTCTCGGTTAAGACCATGTATCCTGGTCATGCCAATCATGTAGGCAATGCGGTCATTGCTACTACCACCGGTCATTATGGTCTGAAAGGAGTGATTGTAGTAGATGCTGATATTCCTGCCGATGACTGGGATCGTGTGATGTGGGCTCTTTCTGTACGTTATAGCCCTTACCGTGATACAGAGATAATTAAACGAGGTCGTGCTACACCGCTTGATCCCTCTCAGCACATCAAAGAAAGAGATATTGTATCGAGAATTATCATGGATGCAACCACCCCTTATGAATGGGACGAAAAACCGGTCGAGATAGTCATGGACAAAAAGATGACACAACAAGTACTTAGTCGATGGAAGGAATTTGGGCTTTAGGGCAGAAAACACCTTGATTATTTAGAAATTTTCATTTTTTCGCTTCTTTCTACACTCCCCTGTGCCGAATATCATTCGCCTGTGTGACGGGAAAAGAAGAAGACAGGACTGGAATGCTTATTTCAAAAAGGAGTTGCGATTATGTCAGACAGCAATTTATTGGATGGTAAAAAAATTCTCGTTGTGGATGATGAACCTGATATATTAGATGTATTGGAGGAGCTACTATCAATGTGTGATGTTGTTAAAGCTTCCACATTTGATCAGGCCAAAGGATTTTTGGAATCCCAAAATTTTGATATAGCAATTTTGGATATTATGGGAGTTGATGGCTATGGACTGCTACACATTGCTAAACAGAGAAAAGTAACAGCGGTTATGTTGACAGCCCATGCATTTAGTCCTGACAATCTTGTAAAATCTATCAAAGAAGGAGCTGTTTCTTATTTACCTAACCCGACTTTACGAAATACTACCATTTTGCCATGAATATTTAGTCTCAATTACCAATCAAGCATCAATAACATAATGATATCACTGAAAGTTATAGTGCATCAAGTATTTTGTTCATACGCAT
>Ga0315547_1000966_pt1 | contig 24753 bp, 27 predicted proteins | sample SalMarSW160240MG_2_FD_202542 | JGI IMG/M metagenome (GOLD analysis project Ga0315547, IMG submission 202542) | Salt marsh sediment microbial communities from the Plum Island Ecosystem LTER, Massachusetts, United States - Salt Marsh Sediment SW1601-240 ...
TGAAAGAGCAGGAATTGGCTTTATCCTCGGGACTGTCTCGACCCACTGTTAAAAAATATCTATTTTTATTAGAGAATACCTATGTTCTTAAACTGGTATTGCCTTTTTTCACTAACAAAAGAACAGAAATAACTAAAACTCCTAAGGTTTACTTTGAAGATGTTGGCTTAAGGAATGGGGTAATTAATAACTTTAATCTTTTGAATCAGCGAGCAGACAGGGGAGCAATTTTGGAAAATTTTGTTTTCAGTCAACTCAGCAAAGAAAATGACCTTTCTCAAGAGATTCGTTTTTGGCGAAGTCAGGCTAAAAATGAAGTGGATTTTATCTGGCAAAGGAATGTAAATGAGGTTTATCCGATTGAAGTGAAGTTAAACTATTCTTGCAAGCAGCCTTTTCCGTCAGGACTTAAGAGTTTTATAAGTTTATATCATCCTTCCAGAGGTTTTATTATTCATCGGGGAGAATTTGACCTTTTAAATTTCAAGAAAACAAAAATCTATGTAATTCCTGCCTGGACAATTTAAGAGAGAGATTCAGTAAGAAAGGGATTTTAATTTTCAGTGTTCATCTATATTTGATAGTCGAAGTCGAGTTGAGGATAGATTGAGGCTGGAGGAATATTATGTTCGTAACTGGTCCCTCTGGCTGGACTTTGTTATTCTGGTAAAGACGGTGAAGGTTGTGTGGAGAGGAGAATAGCTCATAGCTAATGGCTCATAGCTCATAGGGAAACCTAAGCAAAATTCGAGATAGTTCATAGCTGATGCCTCATAGCAGAATGCTTAAAGAAGTAGATGGTAGCCTTTTTAAGAATCTAGTTGATTTGTGGGCCAAATTAAGAGGGTCCTGCTCACATTACATGACGAATTGGGCAGATAATTATCACAGTGTTTTACTGTTAATACTATTGCTAGTTGGGTTCTTTATTAGATTTTCTGGAACAATATTCGGCTTACCTTATCTTCACCATTGGGATGAACCCGCTGTTACCACAACCGCCATCAGAATCATGCAAAGCGGAGATTACAATCCTCATTTTCTTCACTGGCCTTCTCTTCTCATATATTTGCAGGTTTTTCAGCGGGATTAACGGTCGCCACTAAATATAACTTATCCCCAATATTAATTCCTGTGATATTTGCAATTCTGTTTTATAGCCATAAGAAAATACAAACTACCATCTTAGTCTTGGCAACGACGATAGCTGGTTTTTTTGTAGGCTGTCCATATTCAGTATTTGCTCTCAATACTTTTTTGCACCATGTCGGTTCTGAGGTGCAACAGTACAAAGTCCGAGGTCATCCAGGAGCAACAGGTGTACCAGGCATACCTCAATTTAAGTATTATTTGAGTGTTCTTAAAGGTTGGGTAGACAGCACCTTCTTCTTAAGAAACAGCTGGATTATAACTATCTTTGGCTTTGTTACTTGTTTTTTATGGCGAACCAAAAGCTTTATAATCCTTTCTTCTTTTCCTTTAAGCTATATATTCTACATGAGTCTGCAAAAAGTTAATTTTACACGAAACATGATTTGTATAATTCCTTTCATAGCTTTATTTACTGGTATTGGCATATATCAGATTTACAGATTTATCCTCTTTGTTCTTAATAAATCTAGTTTTGCTAAGCAAAGAGAGGTTTTGTTCAAAAATTGCTGTTTTATTCTGGTTTTTGTTATTCTTACATTATCTTTTAAACCAATAACTATGATCCAAAATGGCTACAATTATTTGAAGACTTATAAAGAGTCTAGAACCAGAGCCACTGATTATATTGAGAAAAATCTTGCAAATTCAAAAATAGCAGTCTCAAAGGAATTAAGGATTCACCAAAATGATTTGGATAAAATCAAAAACTATGTTTTAATGGGTAGTTCGACTCTTTCAGAAATCGATTTGTATGAAGAGGGTTTTGCTTATCTTCTGTCGAGTGATAGTTTCTTATATGGTGGGGACATTGCCGATTCTATTGAAGATTTAGCTCCGATTGGCTCGGTCCTTAACGGTGGCTTTGAAGTTATCAGCAAAGATAAACCCAATTCTTGGCAAGTAGATCCTGCAGGAGACTGGAAGGTCAGCCAGGAGCAACCTTACGGGGCAGATAGATGTATGCAGACAACCCAGAGTTGGAGTTGGCTCTGGCAGGAGGTTTCTGCTAAGCCTAAGAGATGGTACGCCGTAGAAGCCCAGGTAAGATCGGACATTATTGTGGAGGGGAAGGGGGATTACGACAATACCTTTGTCACCCTGGAGTGTCTGGATAATGAAGATCAAGTTATTTGGAGGGAATGGGGTATTGTAACCGCTTTTCCTCAATGGGATATAAGGGAAAATAAGATCTATGCTCCTCAGAACACAAGAAAAATCCGGATAAAGCTAGCCAAAAGATTGGGAGAGGGCTCTGTCTGGTTTGATGATGTTCAGTTTATGGAAGTTTCTTATCTTAAACTTCCAAAAGAAAACATCGTAAAAAGCTTTGGCTGGGGGAAGGTCCGTCTTGATCTGTATTCCATAGAACCTAAAGTAAATATCTATAAGATTGATGAAAACTTTGTCAGAGCAGCGTTCAAATAACCGATTTTTAGGTTAAGGCGGGAGGAGTATTATGTTCGTAACTGGTCCCTCTGGTTGGACTTTGTCATTCTGGTAAAGAAGGATAAAGAAGGAGATGGTTAACTCTGTCAACGAAAAGTGTTATGAATAATAATACAAGAATATTCCACTTAAAGAAATTTATAAAGAAAGAACGATGATCAGCAATCCATTTGTCTTCGGGGTGCCGGTTGAGGGAGCGAACTTTACCGATAGAGAAAAGGAATAGATATACCTGGCAGGCTATCCTTACTTTCTCGGGCTCTACCTATATGTCAGAATTTTTGATCGGGTGGTTTCCTTTTACTTTAGCATTTACCTTCTCATTTTCTTCTAATTCGTATCTTCCATGGTTCTATAATAATCAGGTTTCCCTTAAAGTCACTTTCTGATAGGTTCTTAAATCTTTCGAGAAGCTGACGGTTTATCTCCTTAGTCAACATTTCATTGGGAAAATGCGCGATAACAATTCCGAAATGGTTACCCAATGGAAACCGCAGAATATTACTAAAACCTCTATCGCCTGTAAGAATCACTGCTTTTTCTCTTTGTGCAAACTCATAAATCGCTTTATCCTCCGCTCCTCGAAGCCCGTAGTCCCTGACATCCTTAACATCATATCCATACTCTTTAAGAATCGTTCCTGTGGAACGAGGCATATCCTCATCGATTACAAATTTTGGCATTTTATCCTACTGCTTTGATCTCTTCGCTGGATAGAGTCTTGGCAGCATAGTCAAGGACGGCTAGTATATCTTCACGGGTGATTTCGTACTCAGCTATAACTTCTTCGTAGGTCATTCCTCCTGCAAGTTTGCCTATGATGAGGTCCACTGGAACACGTGTTCCAGTAATCACAGGCTTGCCAAAACTAATCTTCTCATTTACACTGATTCTTGGAGCTATCTCCATGATATTTCTCCTTTGATTTTTATTTTAAATTAAATATATCACAAAAAAATGGCAAGACAAGGAAGATTAAGTGTGCCAGGTGAGTGGGAAAATGAGCTTACCTTTGAGGATAGATTACGACTGGAGGAATATTATGTTCGTAACTGGTCCCTCTGGCTGGACTTTGTTATTCTGGTGAAAACGGTGAAGGTTGTGTGGAAAGGAGAATAGCTCATAGTTGATAGCTCATAGTAAATTCAAAACATGGCTCATGGCTCATAGCTGATAGATCAAGGACTAACGGGGTAAAGGGCAGGATTAGAGGATTAAGAAGCAAAATAAAAGGAGAGGTTTCTATTTTTTCAAACTTGTGATATAATACAAGCGTCAAACGAAGAAGTTTCACAATTCAGGACTGAAAGTAGCCAGAACGGTGGAAATTAACTTTTAGAATTTGTAGAAAAGGGAAGAAACAGGGGATGCGAAGTATACCTAAGAAAGGAGGTTTTAGATGCCTACTCGACAAAAAACTTTAACTGTTAAGACAGGTCATTTTCATATTACACGAAAGAAGGGTGTCTGCGGAGGAGAACCTATTATAGTTAAGACTCGCACATCTGTTCGATCAATTGTTGGTTACTACAAAATGGGAATGACTGTCGATGAGATATTAGAAGGGCTGCCACATCTGAAGCCAGCCGAAGTTTACGATGCCCTTGCCTATTATTTTGACCACCAGCAAGAGATCGAAAGGTATATTGAAGAAAATGACGAGGAAAGATTGATAAAAAAATATCCTCCTGGAAAATATATATGAGCAAAGTTAAACTTTATCTCAACGAGGATATCCATACAGCAGTTGTAAGGCCGCTCAAATACCGTGGATTTGATGTGGTCACTACTGACGAATTAGGCAAAAAGGGGCAAAGCGATCTTACTCAGTTGAAATTTGCCGTAAAACAGAAAAGGGCCATTATAAGTTTTAATGTGAAAGATTTTGTTCCCTTGCACAAAGAATATGCAAAGGCTGGAAAGGAACATTACGGAATTATTGTGTCTAAACAACTACCCATAGGAGAATTCCTGAAACGTTTACTTAATCTTTGCAGTTCGCTCTCTGCGGAGGATATGAAGAATCGGTTAGAATATTTGAGCCAGTGGAAATGAAAAAAAATTATGGGGTCGGGTCTTGATCTTTGAAATCTTTAGGTTATTGTTTCTCTATGCTATGCAGGTTCTGAGCCCTGCGGGTAATGAGAGGATTAAGAGGATTAGAGTGGAAAGAAAAGGGAGATAATTGTTGACTCGGCTGATGAAAGATGGTATGGATAATACCAAAAAATTTAACTTAAAGAAATTTATAAAGAAAGGGAAAGGATGAGTAATCCATTTGTCTTCGGGGTACCGGTTGAGGGAGCGAACTTTACCGATAGAGAAAAGGAGAAGAAGGAAATTCTGGATGCATTAATGGCAGGGCAAAATCTTATCTTATTTACTCCCAGAAGATATGGTAAGTCTTCCCTTTTGAGAGAGATTACGCGAGGTCTAGATAAGGAGAAATTCCTTCCTCTCTGGATCGATGTTTCTGAAGTTTCTACGATGAGGGGATTTTTGGAAAGGATTGTCAACCAGATAAATGAATTCTCTAAAGCAGCAAAGCTGGCTGAGTTTATCAAAACTACCCTACCTAAGTTCTTATCCATGTTTAGAGTTGGATTAGATGATTTTAATATAACTATAACTGCTCCCAGCCAAGCCGAATTAGATGAACTATCTCTGGAGATTTTCGACCTCCCAGAAAAACTTGCCCAAAAGTCTAATAAAAAGGTTATCGTTGTATTCGATGAGTTTCAGGATCTTCTCTTGCTGGGCCAAGATCTAGATAAGAAGATGAGGGCAAAGATACAGTACCATAAATCTACAAGTTATGTTTTCATGGGAAGCAGAAGGTCCCTCATAAACAAGATGTTCTTTGATCGCCGAAGTCCCTTTTATTTTATTGGTAAAAAGATGGAGATTAATTATATTTCCAAGAAAGATTTTAGACCCTTCATAAAAGAGCAGTTTCAAGCTACGGGCAAGGAAGTAAATGAGGAGATAATAGACCATATCCTCCAAATTACTGGTGGGCACCCTTACTTTACTCAGTATCTATGTTTTGAGATTTGGAATCTTACCCCGAGGAAAGTTACCTCCTTCCTGGTTGAACAAGCCTTATCTATATGTGTCGCCTCCCAGTCCTATATATACGAGATGCTCCTTGACCAGATTAAATCTAAAGATCGCAAGGCGGTACTCTTTTATCTGGCTGAGCACGGTTCTAAAGATATATTTGGTATGGATAGCCTAAGAGAGATGGAGGTGAGGAATCCTAATGGGGTAAATTATGCCCTTAAAGCTTTGATAGAAAAAGAAATTCTGGAGAAAGGTAAGAAGGGGAGGTATAGATTTGTGGATCCATTTTCCGCTTTCTATCTACGGAAGAAGGGACGAGGGAATCATTTTTGATGTGGCTTCTTTGTTCTCGTCTCTCTCTCTCTCTTTCTTTGGCTTACCTGATAAGAAAAGATATTCTTTTCTATATTCACCCTGCTTTTAGATGGGGACCTTTCCCTTTAAGACCTACCCATAGCTCATAGTTCATAGCTCATAGCCCATAGCTGATAGCTCATGGCTCATAGCTGATAGTAAATTCAAAACAAAGTTCATAGCTCATGGCTGATAGTTTAAGGATTAAAGGGGTAGAGGATTAAAAAGCAAAAAGGCAGGATTAGAGGGATACGGAAAAAAGCTTACAAAGAAGAAAAATTAAGTCCATTCAGATTAAGGAATTTGAGAACCTATTGGAAGATTATCACGTAAAAGATTGTATCTGTCATGTAAAAGACATAAGGATCATAAAGGATGAAAACCTGGAGTTATGGTATAAACACCATTTATAAGAAGGCAAATATTTATCTTGAAGAGGCCTCTATGATAAAGCCAAAGAAATATTCTATGAAGAAGATAAAGAATTCTGGGACAGGGAAATTTCGGAAGGCAATTACGTTAGAAGATGTACAGCAGAAGATTATCCGCGGTGAACGTGAATATCAAGAAGGCAAAACCATTGTGGTAGATTCTCCTCGTCAACTTCTTAGATAGATAGTTATTAATGATCCAACCGATTAACACCATCCATTATACCTCCGACTTTAAGAAATCTTACCAAAAGCTTCCTCAGAGAATTCAACGTCTTAGGGGTAAAAAAGGATCTCTTATAAAATTGGCTTAATGGGATTTCAAATCTGCAGTTGACGGATTGGTTTGTTATGCTATGTTTATAGAAAAATGAGATAAATATGTATTTGGAAAGGGAGGAGAAGTATGTTCAAGCGTATAACTTTCGATCCCGAAATTATGGGTGGTCAAGCTTGCATTCGGGGTTTAAGGATTCCAGTGGCTACGGTAGTTAAATTAGTAGCTTCGGGTATGACCACTAAAGAAATCCTTAAGGAGTATCCTGTACTTGAACCTGAGGATATTAAGGAAGCTTTGCAATACGCTGCCTGGACTACTGAAGACCGGATTATCGAGACTAAAGTGGGCACATGAAGTTTATTGCCGATATGCCCATTCCTCAGGCCACTGTGACCCACCTGAAAAAAGAAGGAAAGGAAGTGAAGGAAGTAAAAGAGGATCTTTTAGCCGGTGCCATTGTTATTTTTGAAGAAAGCCGAGTTCGTGTACGTCGACTTCCGCTATGATTTACCTACAAATAAATCTGAAATTCGACAAACAGCGATATCCTGTTGTGTATCCTGTTTTCTTATCTGGAAGAATTGTCCATAGCTCTGTCTTTGAGGAGATGAGTTATGGTATTTATTTTTCTGAGCCTGTTTTAAAATCGGAGGGGGAAAAGGCAGGATTAGAAGCTGACGGTTTATCTCCTTAGTCAACATTTCATTGGGAAAGTGCGCCATAACTTAAATATATCACAAAAAAATGGCAAGACAAGGAAGATTAAGTGTGCCAGGTGAGTGGGAAGAATGAGCTTACCTTCGAGGATAGGTTAAGGCTGGAGGAGTATTATGTTCGTAACTGGTCCCTCTGGCTGGATTTTGTTATTCTGGTAAAGACGGTGAAGGTTGTGTGGAGAGGAGAATAGCTCATAGTTGATAGCTCATAGTAAATTCAAAACATAGCTCATGGCTCATAGTTCATAGCTCATAGGAAAACCAAGACAAAGTAAATTAGCTTATAGTTCATCGACTAGAAGAATTTTAAAATAGAGCATTGACAATCAACATTATTTGTGTATACTTAATACAGGAGGTGATGGACATGAGAAGGTTGAATATTACTTTGCCTGAAGAGATAAATGAACAGATAAAAAATCTTCCTAATAAAAGCCGTTTTATCGCTGAAGCCTTAAAGGAAAAGCTGGAAAGAATAGAAAGGGAAAAGCTGGATAGACTTTTGGTAGAAGGCTATAAAACTACAAAAGAGGAAGATAAAAGGATTGATAGAGAGTGGGAAAAGATCACTTTAGAGGGTTGGAAATAGGATGAATTTTCCTAAAAGAGGCGAGATTTGGTTTGTCTCATTGGATCCGGTAGTGGGTCATGAAATAGGAAAGAAAAGGCCAGCATTGGTATTTTCTAATGATCGAAACAATCAATTTGCTGAGACTGTCACTGTTCTTCCTATTACTTCAAAAACAGAAAAAATCTATCCTTTCGAGGTTTTTCTTTCAAAAGAAGAAACACATCTGCCTAAAGATTCGAAAGTGAAGTGCAACCAAGTTCGGACTGTAGACAAGAAAAGGTTAGTTAATTTCGTGGGAACTTTATCTTCTGAAAGACTAAAAGATATAGAGCAGGCGCTTCTAATTCATCTTGGTATCACCTAAGACTTTCTTTCGACTTTGGATTTGGTTTTTTGGGGTTTGACTCGCTTTTTTGTCCTATGAGCCATGAGCTATAGAGAACTTTGGACTTAGATTAAGATGAGGATATCAAAGGTCACTTTTATTTTTGGTTTATTTATTATTGTATCTGCGGCCTTTATGGGGCAGGTGGGGAATTTTGTCTCTGGAAAGTTGGGTCAGCTATATTTTGAAATGCTGATTGGCATTCTTTTCCTTCTGAGCGCGGCAGGATTGATTCTCTATCTGAAAAGAGCTGGCCTGGGGAAAATAAAATTATCCATTTTCCTTGCAGTTTTTATGGCGGGGTTTCTTTTTGCCTGGCATCTAGACATTCTGGTGGAGAGGATTCATCTTTTAGAATATGGTCTCTTGGGGTGGTTGGCTATTAGAGATAGCCTGGGAGAAGGAAAAAAAATAATCAAGGCATCTATCTTTTCGGCTCTTTTCATTCTGGGGATAAGTATAGTGGATGAGACTTTTCAATGGTGGCTTCCTTACCGAGTGGGCGATGTGAGGGATGTGGTCTTTAATGAGGTAGGAGGCCTTTGGGGGATAAGTCTTTTTTTAATTAGTGTAGCTAACTGGAGAACTCGAGTCAGGAGTTAGTTAATTAATTTTGGGGGAGCCAGGATGAAGAAAATTGCAGCGTTATTTTTGGCTCTTTTTATTTTTTCCTTTCTTTCCACCTTAGCCAGCTCAGATGAGACGGGCAGGATTCATTTTATTAATGTGGGAGAGGGTGATTCTATTCTCCTTAAGAGCCAGGGGAAAAGTGCTCTTATCGATACGGGAAATTTGATCAGTGGACCGCGGTTAGTCAAGTATTTAAAAGAAAAGGGCGTAGAGAAACTGGACTATCTTATTATAACCCATCCTCACCCTGATCACATAGGAGGGGTATTTTTTATCTTGCCCATGTTGAAGGTGGAAAAGATTTATGACAATGGCCAGGATCTGGGTGGGGTGAGAAAGGCCTGTGCGATTTACCGCTGGTATGAAGATTTGGTGCGACAAAGGAAAAATTATGCCGTTTTAATCTCTGGCGATACTTTGACTTTAGGGAACCTTGCTTTGGAGGTGCTCTGGCCACTGGAGCCGCCTACCTCTTCCGATTTTAATGCCTTTTCCCTGGTTATCGTAGTGAGTCACGGTAGTTTTTCCTGCCTACTTACCGGTGATTTAACTGCCCCGGGAGAAAGAGAACTTTTAAAAAGAGGGGTGAGTCTAAAGGCCGATGTTTTAAAAGTAGGACATCACGGAGCAAAAGATGCTACCACCGAGGAATTCTTAGAAGCTGTATCTCCCAGGATGGCGGTAATTAGTGTAGATGAAGCTAATGTATGGGGTTACCCCTCTGGAGAAGTTCTTGAAAGACTGGAAAAAGCAGGGGTGAAGGTGTATCGCACAGATAGGGACGGAGACATTGTCCTAAAAATCCCTCTGGAATTGGTCGGGTTAGGGCCTACGGGTATCGAGATTCTCTTGACACATCAGCCGCTGATGGTATTTTAAGCAAAATTAGAGGGATTAAATACCGAAATTCCAAAAAGGTGTTGTAAAAATGCTAGAGTCCAAAAGAGTCCTCGTTACTGGAGCAGGTGGTTTCATCGGCAGTCACCTTACTGAAAGACTGGTAGATTTAGGAGCACAGGTAACAGCATTCCTGCGTTATAACTCCAGAGCTGACGAAGCAATGATTGGACTACTACCACCTGAAAAGAAGAAAAAGATCAGAATTATCTACGGCGAGCTCAGGCAGTCCGAGACGGTAAAAAGGGCTATGAAGAATATTGACATAGTCTTTAACCTGGCGGCACTGATAAGCATTCCCTATTCCTATCTTCATCCTCAGGAGGTGATAGAGACCAATACTCTGGGGACCTTAAATGTACTGACGGCAGCAAGAGAGGAAGAAGCGGAAAAGGTGGTCCAGACTTCCACCAGTGAGGTGTATGGCACTGCTCAGTATGTTCCCATTGATGAGAAGCATCCTAAACAGCCTCAATCTCCGTATTCTGCCAGTAAAATAGCCGCTGACGCTATAGCCTTAAGCTTTTATTATTCCTTCAACCTGCCGGTGGCTATTATCAGGCCTTTTAACACCTATGGTCCTCGACAGTCTGACAGAGCGGTAATTCCAGCTATCATCAGCCAGGCTCTGGTGAAAAAAAAGGTCTTACTCGGAAGTACAACACCTACCAGAGATTTTAACTTTGTGAGTGATACGGTAGAGGGATTCATTAAAATTGCTGAATCAGAAAATTCTATAGGCGAGGAGATAAATGTTGGTTCCGGATTCGAGATCTCTATTGGTGATCTGGCTGGAAAGATTGCCTCTTTTGTAGGGAAGGAAGTGAAACTGATAAAAGATGAAAAGAGGGTAAGACCAGAAAAAAGTGAGGTGGAAAGACTCCTGGCAGATAATTCCAAAGCAAGAAAGCTTTTAGGCTGGAGTCCCCGGGTAAGTCTCGATGCGGGACTAAAGATGACCATTGAATGGGTAAAGGATTATCGTGATTTCTACAGGCCAGATACTTATAAGGTGTAGAGAGAGCTGAAGGGTGAGATTATGAAAGCTGTTATTCTGGCCGGAGGGTTAGGAACGAGACTAAGGCCCCTAACATTTTCCATACCCAAGCCGCTCCTTCCTATTGGGGAGAAGCCGATCCTGGAGTTTATCTTTGAGCAATTAAGAAAATTTAGCATCAAAGAGATTATCCTTTCCACTGGCTATCAATCCGAACTTATAAGAGCATTTTGTGGTGATGGTTCTAAATTTGGAGTAAAAATTGATTATGTGAAGGAAACGAAAGCCCTGGGTACAGCAGGTCCCCTTTCATTGATGCGGGATAGATTCTCAAGGGATGAGACTTTTGTCCTGATGAATGGTGATGTGGTTACCAAACTGGATTTTTCCAAAATGATCCGATACCATTCTGAGCACAAATGTCAATTAACCATTGGATTTGCTAAGTTTGAGTATAAGTCACCCTTTGGGGTCTTAAAGATCGAGGTCGGCAGGCTCAAGGAGATTCTCGAAAAGCCAAGCAAAGTTTATGATATAAGTGCTGGAATTTATGTGGTGAACTCATCAGTGCTTGACTTTATTCCTCATAATACTTTTTTTACTGTTCCAAATCTGGCGAAAGAGTTATTGAGATTTGGTAAAAAAGTAGGGACTTATAAGATTGAGGAATTCTGGGTGGGAATTGAGCATATTGATCAGTTTGACGAGGTTCTAAAAGAGCTAACCAAAATAGATACCAGTCAAAGAGGAAGATTTCATGCTCAATGAAAATAAAATTATGGTTTTGATTCCTGCCTACAACGAGGAAAAAAGTATTGGGAGGGTTATCAGAGGGGTGAGGAAAATTTTACCCCAGGCAGACATAGTCGTGGTTGATGGAGAATCAAGTGATTCCACCGAGGAGATAGCCAGAAAGTTGGAGGTAATTATACTGAAAGTTCCTCACAGCTTGGGAATCGCAGGAGGGGTAGAAACTGGATTCAGTTTTGCCGATCTAAGGGGATATGGTATAGTAGTTAGAGTAGATGGTGATGGGCAGCACAGTCCCGACCAGATTCCCAGATTAATGCAGCCAATACTGAATGGTGAAGCAGATGTAAGTATAGGTTCAAGGTATATTGGGGAAGGGGACTATAAAGCTTCCCTACCCCGAGCCTTGAGTATAAAGTTATTTTCTTTAATAATCTCGGCTATCATCAGACAAAATATTGCCGATGCCACTTCCGGATTTCAGGTGGTCAATGGCAGAGTGATAGAATTTCTATCCCGGAGCTATTTTTTTGACTATTCGGAGGTGGAGGCCATCGTTCTTTTTAGGAATGCGGGCTTTAAAATTCTGGAAATTCCCGTGAGTATGGAAAAAAGAGCGGAGGGACAGTCATCTTTTACATTTGTTAGAGCCTTTTACTATATCTTTACGGGAGTACTTTCGCTTTTAATCAGTTTATTAAAGGGGAAACCCCTGAGGAGGGATTAAAAAGATGTCTTTGCAAATTAGATTAATGGCCATATTGGCGTCTTGCGTGATGCTGATAATTGTGGTGGATCTTATTCGAAGAGAAAAACTGAGAGCCCGATATTCACTGTTCTGGCTTCTGGTGGGATTTATTTTTTTAATCTTTTCTCTCTGGACGAATTTGTTGAACCTGGTGGCCAGAATTATAGGTATTTATAGTCTTCCCAATGCTCTGTTCTTTATCGGATTCGTCGGGACAGTGGTTATTCTCCTTCATTTTTCAGTCATCATCTCCACATTATCAGCTGAAAATAAAAAGCTGATAGAGAAATTGAGTATCCTCAGCTGGAGGGTGGAGGAGTTAGAAAAAGGTACAAAACCAAGAAGGAAGCGTAAGAGTAAATCAAATTCATAGTCATTTCAAAGGTCTCTTACTAGGTGAGCTTCTTCCGATGATGAGAAGTCTGGTAAGGAAGATTGGCTGGATCTTATTGGCTGGTTGGGTGGTCTTTATTTACGGTAGTTATCTTCGGCGGGGAATAGATGTCTGGGTGAGAGTAGGGGAGGTCTTTTTCAGAATCTTTCTTCTTTTGCTTTTTATTCTGGTAGCGGCCGGCCTGGGAAGAAAGATTTTAAAAAGGTTACGGTTTGAGGCTAGTTTTCCCTTAGAATTTTCGTTATTTGCTTTGGCTATAGGCTTAGGAGTATTTACTTATCTACTCATCGGTTTTGGCCTCGTGGGGATTTTTAGCCCCTGGGCTGTAAACCTCATCATAGGAGGGTTATTCTTTTTTACTTATAGGGAGATAAGAGAGGTTATTCAGGAGACGAAGGCTAAATTCCAAAGCTTAATTACCTCAAAAATACCCCTCATAGAGATAGCATTAATCCTGGTTTTTTTTGTCCAGTTAGTTTTTAATTTAGTGGGAGCTTTGGTTCTGCCTTCCAGTTGGGATGGCCTGGGTCAGCACCTTGCCATTGCTAAAGAATGGGTGCGGCATCAGCGTCTGGCCTGGGTTCCCTATATTGATATCGGTCGTAACCTGGAGCCATTTAACATTCCTGTTCTATATGGGATGGCCCTGCTGGTTAAAGGCGCTATCCTGGCGAAGCTCGTTCACTTTACTTTTGGTGTCTTAACCGCAGTGGCAGTGTATACTTTAGGCAGAAGATATCTCTCCCATCAAATGGGATTGTTGGCTGGCACAATCTTTTATACCGTGCCGATTGTTGGCTGGGAGTCCACCACAGCCCTGGTTGACTTAGGATTTACTTTCTATGCTATCCTATCAGTCTACGCTCTCATTAACTGGGTTGTTTCCCGTAGGAGGGGTTGGTTGGTGATCTCAGCGGTGATGAGCGGTCTGTCTCTTGGTTCTCATAATGCAGGGTTTTTGCCCATGGCGATTCTCTCTCTGGGGATTCTGCTAAGCGGCTGGCCCTTTAACCGAGGAAAATTAGTAATGGCATTCAAAGGTCTTATTTTGTATGTTGCTGTAGCTGGATTAATTGGTTGTTTCTGGTATCTGAGGCACTTCATCTTTAGCGGAGAGTCGATTTTTGATTTTTTGTACACTTTTTCCTGGAGTTTTAAGCATTTATTTAGGCAGCTATTTTCGTTGGCTACCGGAACGCCGGCTTTGGCCAGTGGTTTTCGTTTTCGTCCTCTGGCACCATATCTTCTTCTCCCCTGGAAGATTACCGTGTATCCCGGTAAATTCCATGGTCTTGGTGCCATTGGATTCTCCTTCCTCATTTTTTTGCCATTTCTCGTTTTCACCCGAATCTGGGAAGATAGGCCGCTAAGGTTCATCCTATACTATTCCGCGGTGTATTTTGTCTTCTGGGCCGTTTGTACATCTGACAAGCACTACCTGGTACCACTCCTGCCTCTTTTTAGCATTCTGGCAGCCTATGTAGTAGGGGAGTTCTCGCGTTCCGGTAGGGCGCTTAAAGGCGGTCTTTTTACTTTTCTTATCCTCACCTTTGTCTTTCAGATGGTTTATCAGGCCCCTGAGGGCCTGGATAAAGTGCATCAGCGATTCTTGGTTTTTGCTGGTTTGAAATCCCAGGAAAATTACATTTTGGAGAATGAGGAGACTTACCCTGTCTATAATTGGATCAATGAGAACCTGCCCTCTCAGGCCAAAATCTTTGTGGTAAATGACCTTCGTGCTTTTTACTGTGATCGCTCTTATGTGACTACTATCATTGAGGGAAAGAAGCCCCTCAATTACTCCTCACTTCAAAATGGCCTGGAACTTCTGGCAAAATTCAAGCAGGCCCAAATTACTCACGTGGTAATTAATCAATATCGCTGGGATGTTCGTTTTGGTAAAGATAGGTGGCCTAAGCTTATGGAAGAGCTTAGAAAAGAGCACCTCCAGATTCTTTACCATCGATACCCCTTTCGAGTCCTCAAAGTAATCTACTAAGTGATTATGTGTACAATGAAAGCAACCTGTAATCATTTAAGGAAAGAAAGATATGAGTAAGATAAAGAGAATCGCCGGATTTGTTAAAGGCTCCTATTTGAATTTGATTCCCTCTACGTATCGCCAGGATGCATCAGAGCTAACTACCCTATATAAGTGGCTCTTGATCGGGCTTTTAATTAGACTTGCCTTTATGCCTTTCACCGTTTATTATCCTGATCTTTTGGCGGTTTACTGGCGTTCTTCCTGGATAGCTTACGGAAGAGGAGTTTACAACATAAGTGGGGCTGATCTAATTATTCATTATTTCCATGCCTTTTTTTTATGGATCTTCAAGCCGCTAATGCCCTATTTCAATACTATCCTTAATGACCCCAAAATGGGTTCTGCCACCACCTGGCGAATGTTCCAGACTTTTGGTATGCATCCATATGTGTTCCGAACACTCTTTCTTTTCAAGGTACCCTATTTGATTTTTGACTTAGGATGCGCATTTTTGTTTTTACGCCTTTTTAAGGACCGTAAAAGGGGATCAGCAGCCTTTAAGTTTTGGATGGTCAATCCCATTGTTATATTTGCCACCTATATTGCGGCAAGATATGAATCAGTGGTTATATTCTTTGTTCTATTAAGTTTATATTTTGCTAAAAATAACCAATGGCGCAAATCTGCCCTCTGCCTGGGCGGAAGTATCATTATCAGATTCTATCCCTTTTTTTTCCTGCCTTTGTTCATAATTCTTCGCGGAAAGAAGTGGCTAAAAGCTCTGGAGTTCGCTTTTCTGGCTCTCGTCCCTTACGTATTCCTACTTTTTTTAGCTCACTCATTTCAGCGGGCCGGAGAAGTACTAGGAGAGGTGAAGCTTTATAATGTGGATTATCTCTTAAGAATGAATTTTTCTCTTGTAGGATTGGATGTCATATTTATCTTTGTGGCAGTATACATGGTCATACTGTTGTCCCTTGCCACTTATTCAGAGTACTCATACGAGAAACTATGGAAATCTATGTTTGTAGTAATGTTGCTCTTTTTTGCCACTTGCCATTTCCACGTTCATTATTTTATGTGGCTCATTCCATTGTTAACGCTTCAAGTTGTAGAAGATAAAAGATTCACCAGGCTCTTCATTGTTCAAGTTCTATGTTTTGTGGTTTATAGCTGGCAGTGGAACAGACATTTTTTTGGTTACCTCTTTACCCCGCTTAACTTCCCTTATTTTGCCTGGGGGGTACCAAACCCACTGGATATTGTAGCTCGATTTTATTCATACACCAGAACTCTGGGTATTGCTCGCAGTATATTTTCGGCAGTTTGCATCTGGATGATATATTTGGTGGTGAGAGAGGCTTTCACAAAAAAAGGCGAAGCTCGGTGAGTTATAGAAAGTCCCGGATTGTATGGTGGTAGGTCTCCTTCAACAGATGGTGTGTTGCAGGATTGTGGGAATCTGGTAAAGTAGGGGTATTCAGTGCCAGTGCTACAAAAATCGGAGGCTACGTATTCTCATGGCCAAAATTTCAGTGATTTTACCAACTTACAACGAAAAAGGAAACATAGTGAAGCTCATAGAGAAGATCTTCTGCAACTTACCTGAAGATATCGAGATAATTGTGGTTGATGACGATTCTCCGGATGGAACCTGGAAAGTGGTAGAGAATGTCAGCAAAAGAGATGGCAGAGTAAAATTGGTCAGAAGAATTAACCAACGGGGTTTAACGAGTGCTATTGCCCAGGGAATTTCCTTATCCAAAGGAGAGATACTTATTTGGATGGATGGTGATTTCTCTATGCCTCCAGATGTTCTCCCCCAATTGGTAGGAGAAATAGGTCCCTTTGATATTGTAGTTGGCTCACGTTATGTTAAGGGTGGAAAGGATATGAGATCTTCGCGTTTTAGAGTCCTGATCAGTAAGGCATTTGACACACTCGCTCAGGTATTTCTCCAGATGCCGGTCAGGGATCTTACTACCGGCTTTGTCGCGGCCAAAAAAGAAGTTTTTAATACACTCAGTCTATCAGGAGACTATGGGGACTATTGCATAGATTTCCTGTACCGGGCTGTAAAACAAGGATTCAAAGTAAAGGAGATCCCATACGTATGTCTACCCAGATTGACAGGGCAAACCAAGACCAACCCCAATATTTTTAAACTCATCAGACACGGATGCATATATCTATGGACAGTCCTGAAATTAAAGCTCTCTGGACATAGTTTATCTACTAAAAGGAGAGGTTAGTCGAATGATCAAAAAGATCGAGCTAAATTTGAAAGAGTTAGGAGATTTGGCGAAGATAATTCCCGGTCCAGAGCCAAGATTAAGAGTCTCACCAACTCTGGGCAGGATCATCCCCGTTTGCGAGCCAAAATTGAATGGCAACGAATCTAGATACGTGGCCAGATGTCTGGAGACAAACTGGATTTCCTCTACCGGAAATAATATTGAGCAATTTGAAAAAAAATTCGCCAGATGCTGTGGAGCTAGATATGGAATCTCCTGTACCAACGGAACTACCGCTTTACATCTAGCTTTAGCCATCCTGGGAATTGGAAAAGGAGATGAGGTCATTATACCTACATTTACTATGATCGCCACGGCTAACGCGGTTACCTATACAGGCGCAACACCTGTTCTGGTTGACGCAGAGCCTGATACCTGGAATATAGACCCAGAGAAAATTGAAGAGAAGATAACCGAAAGAACCAGGGCCGTAATAGTAGTTCATACCTATGGTCATCCGGCAGATATGGATAAGATCCTGAGTATAGCAAATAAATATCATTTATATGTGGTGGAAGATGCGGCTGAAGCCCACGGAGCTGAGTACAAGGGAAAAAAAATAGGAAGCATTGGAGATATTGCCTGCTTCAGTTTCTACGCTAACAAAATTATCACCACCGGGGAAGGTGGTATGCTTACCACCAACGATAGGAACATAGCTGAAGTGGCAAAAGAACTCAGAAGTCATGCATTTTCAAAAGAGAGGCATTTCTGGCACCAGTATGTTGGTTACAACTACCGTATGACCAATCTCCAGGCAGCTATCGGTCTGGCGCAGGTGGAAAGATTTGATGAATTTGTCCAGTTGAGAATAGAACACGCCAAATTATATAATTCTATGTTGAAAGGGATAAAAGGAATAACCCTTCCTCCTGAAACCAAGAACATAAAGAACGTTTATTGGATGTATTCAATCCTGATAGAAGATGAACTTGGCATTACTAGAGATGAACTCAGAGGGGGACTAGCAGAAAGAGGGGTAGAGACCCGGACATTTTTCATCCCCGTACACCTGCAGCCGATTTATTTCCGCAGATACCCTCAAAGGTTTCCCATAGCTGAGGAACTGTGCCGAAAGGGAATGTATCTTCCCTCCGCTTCCAGTCTGACAGAGAAAGAGATTAATTACGTTGTGAAATCGATAATATCAGTGATCTAAGGTTATGGTTAGCACAAAGAGAATTTCTTTCAGAAAGCTGGTGGTCTTTGTAACGTGGATCTATCGAATCTCCATAATGAGAGTATTTCCCGAGGAAGATCGACTCATTTTTCTAAAATGGACTCTCATCGGTCTTCTTATCCGCCTGGCATTCATGCCTTTTGCCCTGCATGGAGACCTGGTGGGTATAAATAAGTTCGCCTTCCTTTTGACTCATCGAGGCTATATTCCTTCTGCTCGAATGGACTATCCCCCTCTAGCTTATTTTAGTATAGCTTTTTTCCAGTTTTTGTTTAAACCACTCATGCCGGACTTCGGATATGCTCTAGATTCGGGAAATCCTCTTTGGGGTGAGAGTTCCCATCTTTTCAGGTATCTTTTCCTTTTAAAGTTCCCTTATCTCATTTTTGATTTCGGAATCGCATTTTTACTGCTTCGGTTGGTAGACAATAGAGAAAAAAGACTGATGGCTTTCAAATTGTGGATGCTAAATCCCCTCATAATTTTTGCCTGTTACCTTCATGGACAGTTTGACATTATGCCCACTTTCCTGGTAGCATTGAGCCTTTATTATGTTTGGAAGGGAAAGTTAACTGTCTCCCTTATTTTATTGGGACTGGGGGCCTCCTTGAAGCAGTTTCCCCTCTTGTTTTTGATTCCAGCTCTTATCCTTCTCGGAAGGACTAAGCTGCAGAAATTCAGGCTCTTGCTTTGGGCGGTAGTTCCTTACCTGCTTCTGACCTTTCCCTATTGGGGAGCTAGCGGCTTTAGGCATGTTCTTACCACTGGGGGTGGATATGATGAGAGAGTTTTAGAATTGTATGTAGGTATAGGTTCTCATAGGGTATATATTTTTGTAATAGGATATGCAATAATTTTAGCCTTTCTCTATTTTCACAGCCTGACTAGAAGTTCTAAACAAGCATTTCAAAAATTATTACTAGCTGAACTAGTAATTTGTTTGTGGTTCTACGCTACAGTTTTTTTTCATCCCCAGTGGGTTGTCTGGATAATGCCTATGCTAACTCTTTTTGTGGTAGGACACAGGAAGCTAACTACTCTTTACTGGATGCTAATTATTTGCGTTTTCGTTTATTTTACCCTGGAGTGGGGTGGGTTGTTAACAACCTGGCTCTTTAGTCCCATCGACCGAGTCTTTTTTCATTCCCTCATAGGTCCGGGTGAAATTGTTTCTTATTTTTATCCCTCTCGTAAGTTTCTCTATATTTTTCATAGTATTTTCATCGGAATATCGTTTTGGCTAATATATCAAGCTTTCAGGAGTTTTCTCCAGGAGAGGAGCAAAAATGAAGAATAAGAAAATTATTTTAGTGGCTGTAACATTACTACTGCCAGTGGCTTTTGGCTATTTTTGGGGCACAGGATCAAGAGGTTCTCAGATTGGTTCAGATAATCTCGTTCTCAACGGCGGTTTTGAGACTCTAAGCAGGGGCCGACCTGTTTCCTGGAAAGAGAGTAGGAAGAGGGGCTGGAAGATTGAGACAGAGCAGCCTTATGAGGGAGATAGGACCATGCAGGCCACCATAGCCTGGAGTTGGCTCCAGCAAGAAATTAAGGCCAAAGCTAACAGAAATTACATCCTGAAAGCTTATATAAGATCGGATATCGCTATACCTGAGAAGGAAGATTATGCCAATGCTTTTCTAACTCTGGAGTGTCTGAATTGGAGAAAAAAGATTATCAAAAGGGATTATGGCATCGTTAATGCTGCCTCTTCCTGGCAATTAAAAATAAAAGAGATTCATGCTCCTTCGGGGACCAGGAAAATCAGAATAAAGCTAGCCAAAAGGCAGGGAGAGGGAAGTGTTTGGTTTGATGAGGTTAAGTTATTTGAAGTACCACCAGGGTTGGTACTTAATCCCAGTTTTGAAGTTCTAAAGAAGGACAGGCCTGTTTCCTGGAAAGAAGATCCTCTGGGTGGCTGGAAGATTGACACAGAGCAGCCTTATCAAGGAGATAGGGCCATGCAGGCCACCATAGCCTGGAGTTGGCTCCAGCAAGAAGTTCAGGTTAAACCAGACAAGTACTATCTCCTGCAAGCTTATGTAAGATCGAATATAGCTATACCTGAAAAAAAAGATTATGACAACACTTTCCTTGGCCTGCAGTGCCTGGATGAGAAGGGCCAGCTTATCAAAGAAAACTACGGTATTACTAATGCTACTTCTTCCTGGCAGCCAAAGATGCAGCAAATCTATACTTCTCTTAAGACAAAGAAGATCAGAATAAAGCTAGCCAAAAGGCAGGGAGAGGGAAGTGTTTGGTTTGATAATGTCAAATTGTTTGAGATTCCTTTCTGTGTAGTCTTTAACCCCGGATTTGAAATTCTAAGTGGGGATAAACCGGATTCCTGGAGGGAAGATCCTAAGGGAGGATGGAAGGTTACCACCAAGGAGCCTCACGCAGGGAAAAAGTGCATGCAAGCTACCACAGCCTGGAGTTGGTTATGGCAGGATATTTCGATCGGATCTAGAAAATACTATATTTTGAGAGCCTATGTGAGATCAAATATTATTGTTGTTGGGAAAGAAGACCGTGAAAATGCTTTTTTCTCTCTTGAGTGCTTAGACAAAGACGGTAAGGTCATTACACAGACATACCAGACTTTTAATGCTAATTCTTCCTGGGAGCAAAAGGAAGGGGCTATCTGGACTGCAGAGGGCACCGATAAGATCAGGATAAAGCTAGCCAAAAGGCAGGGAGATGGATCTGTCTGGTTTGATGATGTTAAGCTGGTAAAACAACGAATTATGGCGAATATTTTTAAGGATAAAGGATTCTTTATCTTCTACATTTCTCTATATCTGATCCTGGGAATATCTCTCCTGAGGCTGGTTCTGAAGAAAGGTGGTTGAGAATTAGAAAAAGCTAGTCGGTGGTTTTAATAGAGGCCCGGATACAGAAGGCTGAATTTTCTCATAAAAACAAGGGAGTATCCAATTACAGAAGAAACTAGGGGAGTGTATCGAAAACAGATAGCCAGAGCTACAATGGTGGTAGCATTAGCGGTGGTTACCAATAAATTATTAGTTTTTATGCTAGAAATTCTACTGGCGGCCTGGTTTGGCACTACCTTCATCAAAGATGCTTATCTGGTAGCTTTAGTAATACCAAATCTTATTTTTATAGTAGGAGTTGAGGCAATCACTGTCACTTTTGTTCCCCTGTTTATGAGGTTGTTGTCCAGAGAAAACTCCGAGGAGACCTGGTCCATTGTCAGCTCAATAGTCAATGTTACCTTACTTTCTTTGGGCGGAATCTGTGTAGTCTACGTTCTTTTAGCTCCCCGGATAATTTCTCTGATCGCCCCCGGGTTTAGCCAGCAAAATCTGGTCTTGGCCACTAAATTGACCCGTATCATCTCTCCTATCATAATCTGGGGAGGACTCATAGGACTTTTGGTTGGCATACTAAACTCCTTTAAGCGATTTACACTCGCTGCCTTTAGACTAACTTTCTACAATCTAATAGTCATTGGTTTTGTTTACCTTTTTCATTCTCGATGGGGTATAATTTCATTGGCCCTGGCAGTTACTGGAGCCTCATTCTTTCAGGTAGTGGTACTTTTATTAGGTCTGTGGGAGAAAAGGAGGAACTATAGACTGAGTATAGATATTAGTCATCCTCCCCTTAAGGGAATGGCAATGGCAATGACTCTCGTCATATTAGGAGTTACTCTAACCCAGTTGAATTTCCTCATCGAGCGGGCCATGGCCTCGGGATTGGCAGAAGGGAGCATTTCCTCTCTTGATTTTGCCTATAAGCTAATGAGGATGCCGTTTGAGATTTTTGCCGTAGCCATAGCTACGGTAGTTTTCCCCAATATTACCGGCTTGGTCATTACTGAGGATGCTTCTAAACTAAGAGAACTTTTTGCTTCAGCGTTAAGAATGACCGCTTTTATTACTATACCGGCGACGGTTATTCTGATAGCACTCAGGACCCCGCTCATTCGAATATTGTTTGAACGAGGAGAATTTAGCGCTGGTTCCACCCGGATGACAGCCACCGCATTGTTCTATTATTCTTTTGGTTTGCTCTTCCACGGACTGAATTATGTCATTATTCGAACCTACTATGCTTTCAAAGATTACAAGACACCTCTCAAGATGGGTTTAATAGCCATAGGGTTGTATATTCTTTTTAATTTAGTTCTGGTTCGCCGTCTGGCTCATGGGGGACTCGCACTCGGTTGTTCTCTGGCTGCTATGTCTTACACGGTGATGCTACTGAAGAATATCAAGATAAAGATGAAGGATTTACAAGCCATTATTTTTTTAAAACCGCTGGCTAAAATAGTAGTTAGTTCAGCTCTTATGGGTGGGGTATTTATTTTTATGAGTAGAGTGCCCATTTATTCTCCCATCCTGAGATTTGTGCTGATTCTAGGAGCAGGTGGGCTGACCTATTTTACCGTCTGCTTTTTCTTAAAGGTCCAGGAAGCATCACAGATTCTCAAGACATCAATTGAATTTATAAGGGGAACTAATATCCGAAGTCTGTGAGATGAATCAAAGCAATTGTTAGATACATTTTCCCAAATTCCCATTACCGTAGGAAATTCTCTCCCTGAATATCTTGAAGAAATATAAGAAGAATTAAGAAAGACTCTCATGAATGAGGCCATAATCAAAAAGTCTGGTTGGTCTTTATATAAGGATAAGCGATTGCTGATACTGGCGGTAATAGTTTTCTGCCTTACTCTTAGCATTCTTTACTCCCTGGAAATTTTATCACTAGAATTGGTGTTTGCCATGTCAATTCTACCTTTTCTTCCGTGCTTGTTTCTCCTTCGTCAAGAGGCGCTACTCCTTGCATTAGTGGCTACTTATTTTGGTGCCACATATTTTTCTAGCAGTCTAGTAATAGAAGGTTTGATAAGAGGGCTATTTTTATTCATCATCGCTCTGGTATTATTACTAAAGTTAGGAGCAAAAAAAGTTATCACCCGAATTTCAACCCCTCTGGATAAGATAATTGTTATCTGGTTCATTATTATTTTGTTTTCCTTCATCTATGGTTTCTTTTTCAAACATAATAATGGCAGGTATCTCATGGGGGATCTATATAAATTTGTGGAAATATTCTTGGTATTCTGGCTGACTACTTTAATCGTTAAAAATGATAGACAGACCAGGTTCCTCATCTGGGGGTTTTTGATGCTTGCCCTTATGTTCGGAGCTGTTGATTCGATAATTTTTTTAAAGAGATGGTATCTAGTGGGTAGCGCTCTCCTGGCAAGAGTGAGGGCGGCAGCTCAATTTTCTTCAATTTTCGCCTTGATATTAGGGATCTGTTTAATTTTGCATGAAAGAAGAATAATAGTTAGAGCTGTTTTAATGTTTTTGAGCTTTGGTCTTCTAGTTAGCTTTCTTTTGACTTTCCTTAGAACAGGCTATATCGTTCTTCCTGCTACTCTTGCCTTTGTTATCTTTTTGTATCTATATAAAAACAGGAGATATCCTTGGGCAGGCATTATGAAGTTCATCATTTTTGGAGTATTTTTATTGATATTCGTGGGTTTGTTTAATCTGATTGTCGCCAGTATTTATCCCGGCATGGACATAATCAAAAGTACCTCAGCTCGTTTTAGTTCCCTTGTTGATCCTGTAGGAGCTGATCCCATGGGGGTTAGAATGCTGGAAATTAATTCTATAATCTCTGGAGTGATAGCTCTCAGTCCTTTCCTCGGAAATGGATTGGGGGGAGAATATTATAGTGCCACTTTGGTCGATGGAGAGCTACAATGGGGTATGAAACATTTTGTCCACAACAATTATTTTGACTTCCTCATAAGAACAGGGATGCTTGGATTGATTGTATTTTTAGTTTTTGTCTTTATCCATTTAAGAAATTCCATAAAATTCTACCTGAGATCAAGTAGTGGTTTTCACCAGGGAGTGTTATTAGGTACTATAGGAATTTTTGTTTCTTCTTGTCTGATCGCTTTGTCTACCAGTCCCATTTATTCTCCCTTCCTGTTTATGATGGTGGCCTTAACTTACTGTGTAACATACTTAGAAGAGAAAAGGACTCTAGGAGAGTCGAAGGTTGAATGAGATAGATCTTGCGGTAGTTATGGTAAGTTACAATACGAAGGAGTTGCTCAAGAGGAGTCTGAAATCAATTTATCAGAATGTTAAAGGAATTAGTTTTGAGATTATAGTGGTGGATAATGACTCCAGCGATAATAGTGTGAAGATGATTAGAAAAGAGTTTCCTCAAATCAAGTTAATTGAAAACCAAGAAAATCTCGGATTTGCCAGGGCTAATAACCAGGCAATTAAACAAAGTAGAGCCAGGTATTTTCTTTTATTTAATCCTGACACTAGCTTCAAGGATAATTCACCCCATGAAATGATTAAATTTATGGATAATCATCCTCAAGTAGGCATCCTGGGATGTAAAATCTTGAACACTGATGGAACGATCCAACCATCCAATGCTAGTTTTCCCAATCTGTTCACTGAATTTTTGCGAG
>Ga0315547_1000967_pt1 | contig 24747 bp, 23 predicted proteins | sample SalMarSW160240MG_2_FD_202542 | JGI IMG/M metagenome (GOLD analysis project Ga0315547, IMG submission 202542) | Salt marsh sediment microbial communities from the Plum Island Ecosystem LTER, Massachusetts, United States - Salt Marsh Sediment SW1601-240 ...
AAAGAAAATTTCTCTGGGCTGGTATATTTGGTTTTTTCGCTTCTCTGACACGAGTGACCGGGATATTACTTTTTATTCCCATTATTTGGGAATATTTAAGAGGATATAATTTTAATTTAATCAGGGCTTTCAATCTTAAAATTTTACCGATTTTTTTGATTCCTTTTGGGACCTTAGGTTTCTTTCTTTATCATTATCTAAAATTTGGTAATTTTCTTTTATTTTTTAAAGTAGAAAGTTGGTGGGGGAGGATATTTAAGCTTAATAAGGGACATTTTTTATTTTTCAGTAATCCAGCTATTGTTAACTTTCTTTTAGATATTTTCTTTGTAATTTTTGTTTTAGCAACAATTTATTTTGTTTTCAAGAAAATACGCACCTCTTACGGGCTTTATATGTTAGCTACTGTATTTGTTGCCATAAGCACTGGAACACTTATGAGTATTGGGCGTTATATTTTGGTTCTTTTTCCAATCTACATTTTAGGAGCTTCCATTAAAAATCAATATTTAAAACAATCTTGGATTTTTATTTCTATCCTTCTTTTGGCTATGTATGTTACTCTCTTTGTAAATAACTACTGGGCAGGATAGGTTAAAAAAAGTTGTATTTTATTATCAATTATGAATCCGAAAAAATTAGGTGATTTTGGGGAGAGAATTGCTTGTTATTATTTAGAAAACAAGGGGTATAAAATTTTGGCTCGGAATTATTCAAAAAAGTGGAGCGGGGGACCCAAAAAAGGAGAGATTGATATTGTAGCTGAACCCTTGGACACCCTAGGGGGCAAGAAAGATAATACTATCCATTTTATCGAGGTAAAAACCTTAACTTCTACTAAAAAGGGAGGTTTCTTTCCCGAAGATAAAGTGAATTTTCAAAAACAGAGACAAATAATAAAAATAGCCCAAGATTGGCTTTTAGAAAGAAAAATTCCTTTGGAATCAAAGTGGCAAATCGATGTAGTCTCAATAAAAGTTGACTTAGATTCAAAAAAAGCGAAAGTTAAACACCTTGAAAATGCTATTTCTTCCTAATCAAAAACTCTCCGAGGCCCGGCCCCAGATGGTATTTCGTTTGCCGAAATTAAGAAAAAATGCTAATTTGATTAAATGGAGATAATTCCGGCAATTGATATTATTAAAGGGAAATGCGTTAGACTGGTTAAGGGCAAATTTGGAACAAAAAGAGTTTATAGTTCAAATCCTTTTAGAATAGCTCAGGTTTATGAAAGGGCAGGATTAAAAAGATTGCATTTAATTGATTTGGATGGAGCAAAACAAGGGCAGATTAAAAACTGGCGAACGATTTCAAAAATTGCCAAGAACACAAATTTAGAGATTGAGTTTGGCGGAGGAATTCAAGATGAAAAAGCTCTTAAAAAACTTTTGGGCTTAGGAATAAATAGAGTAATTTTGGGAAGCTTGGCTCTCAAACAACCAGAAAGATTTAGGAAAATTTTAAAAAAATTTAAAGAGAAAATTATTGTTGGGATTGATGTAAAAAAGGATAAAATTTATTATCACGGGTGGCAGAAAGAGTCAAAAAAAGAATTTTATCCATTTTTGAAAAAGTTAACCAAATTATGGGTAAAAACAATAATTTGCACTGATATTGGAAGAGACGGGACATTAAAAGGACCAAATTTTTCTTTGTATAAAAAATTAGTAAAGAATTTTCCAAAGTTGCGAATAATTGCTTCTGGCGGGATAAGAAACAAAAGAGACCTGAAAAAACTTTCAAAAATTGGAGTTCAAGGAGCAGTTGTTGGTAAAGCAATTTATGAGAAGAGAATTTCATTAAATAATTTAAAATCTATGCTTCCTAAAAAGATTGTTCCCTGCCTTGATTGCAAATTAATAAAAGGAAAATGGAAAGTTGTTAAAGGAATAAAATTTGAAAATCTGATATTAGCTGGCGACCCAGTGAGATTGGCTAAAGAATACTCAAGGGAAGGAGCTGACGAGATAGCTATGCTTGATATTTCCGCTTCTCAGGAAAACCGCAAACCATTTTTTGATTTAGTAAAAAAAGTTTCAAAAGTTATCAAAATTCCTCTGGTGGTTGGTGGAGGGATTTCAACTTTATCTGATATTGAGAAATTATTAAAAGCCGGAGCAGACAAAGTTTCTTTAAATACTTCTGTTGTTGAAAATCCTCAATTTTTAAGCAAAGCAAATAAAAAATTTGGCTCGGGAAGAATTATCGTGGCTATTGATACGAAAAAGGGTGAGAGAAGCTGGAAGGTTTGTATTTCAGGTGGAACAAAAGTAACAGATTTAGATGCAATAAAATGGGCAAAAGAAGTAGAAAAGCGAGGAGCAGGAGAGTTGTTACCTACTTCAAAAGACAAAGATGGCACTAAAGAAGGATATGATATTGAATTTCTGAGAAAACTAAAAGGAAATGTTTCCATCCCAATAATTGCTTCTGGAGGGGCGGGTAGAAAGAAAGATTTTTTAGATGCTTTTATTGAAGGAAAAGCCGATGCTACTTTAGCGGCCAGTTTATTTCATTTTAAAGAAATTAAAATTCTGGACTTAAAAAAATATTTAAGAAAAAATGGAATTAATATCAATTAAAAAACTGCCAAGAGTTCACCCTGTTAAATCCCGCAAAGCGGGAATTTCGCCAAAGGCGAAATTATTTAACAGGGTAAATTGGAGAAAGCTGAATGGTCTAATTCCGGTAATTACCCAAGATTTTAAAACTAAAAAAGTTTTGATGTTAGGTTTTATGGACAAAGAGGCCTTGAAAAAAACTTTGAAAGAAGGTAAAATGGTTTATTGGAGTCGAACCAGAAAAAAGCTCTGGACCAAAGGAGAAACCTCTGGCCATTTTCAACTAATTAAAGAAATTTGGCTGGATTGCGATAACGATACTTTGTTGGTTAAAGTTAAACAAATTGGCAATGTTTGCCATACAGGTCATAAAACCTGTTTTTATCAAAAAATCTTATGAACCCCGTTAGAAGCCTTGGTCAGAAAAAATTTATAATAAATTTTTTCTGCTTGGCAATAACAGGGGTATAATCAGAAACAAGGGTCTGTTCGAAATTAGCCCTGTGCTATATAAGACAGACTTCTAACGGGGTGAAAAAAGAAAATAAAATAAAATTTGGCATTCCTAACGGATTTCTTAAGGAGTCAATAGAGAAACTTTTTAAAATGAATGGCTATGATTTTAGAATTGATGAAAAACTTTCAACAGTATACATAGACGACTCTGAAATTGAATGTTTTCTTGCCCGAGCAAGAGAAATTGCTCCTTTAATTGATAAAGGAATTTTAGATGGAGGAATTTTGAGTCGAGTGATTATTGCTGAAACCAAAGTTAATCTGAAAGAGATTTACAACCTAGAAACTCTAGATCCTGCCTGGGAAGAAACAAGATTAGTTTTAGCTGCGCCAGAAAAATCGCAGATAAAATCAATAAAAGATTTAAAAGGGAAAAAGATTATTACTCGGGTCCCCAAAATTACTGAAGAATTTCTAGAAAGATATAAAACCCCAGCTATTATTGAGTTTTCTGACAGTTCTAATGAATCAAGAGTGCCGGCTTTTGCTGATGCTGTAGTTGAATTTACTAATACGGGTACTGTTTTAAAATTTTATAACTTAAAAATTTTAGCTGTTTTGATGAAAGACTCAATAATCGTAGCGGCCAATCCAAAGGCCCTTAAAAATAAATGGAAAAAAGAAAAAATAGAGAATTTAGGGCTTTTACTTAAAGGAGCCAGACTTGCCCAGGAATATAATGGCTTAATACTTCATGCTTCTAATAATATGATGGAAGAAGTTTTAAAAACTTTACCTGCTTTGAAAAAACCAACTATTACTCATTTAAGAGGAGAAAACTGGTTTGAAGTTTTTACTGTTGCCGAAATAAGAGAGTTAAGAGAACTCATTCCTATACTAAAGAAAATTGGCTGTACTGATATTATTGAGTTTTCTTTAAATAAGGTAATAGTTTAATGGAGAACAAGAAGATAAAACTTGGAGTACCAAAAGGGTCTCTTCAAGAATATACTTTGAGAGTTTTTAGGTTGGCCGGTTTTGATATTGAAATCCCCGAGAGGGGATATTTTTTAAAAATTAACGACCCTGAAATAGAATGTTTTTTATTAAGACCTCAGGAAATCCCAAAATATATTGAAAAAGGGAGATTGGATTTGGGTATTAGCGGTGATGATTGGATTAGAGAAACAAGAGCAAAAGTAAAAGAGGTTTGCGACTTAAGGTATGCTAAGCAAGAGGTAAAAAAAGTAAAATGGGTTTTGGCTGTTCCAAAAGATTCAAAAATAAAATCAATTAAAGATCTCAGGGGTAAGATTATTTCTTGCGAAGCAGTTAATTTAGTAAAGGATTATTTAAAGAAAAATAAAGTGAAGGCAAAAATTGAATTTTCCTGGGGAGCGACAGAAGTAAAACCACCGAGATTTAGCGATGCTATAGTTGATTTAATTGAAACCGGCGCTTCTCTAAGAGCTCACAATTTAAAAGTTATTGATATAATTTTAGAAAGTTCCACAAAATTAATTGCTAATAAGAAATCTTGGGAAGATGAATGGAAAAAAGAAAAAATAAAGGATTTAGCTCTTTTACTAAAAGGAGCAGTTGATAGTGAAGAAAAGGTAAATTTAATGATGCATGTTTCTGGGAAGAAATTAAATAGAATTTTAAAAGTTTTACCAAAATCATCAGCTATTAAAAAAATAGCTGGAGAGAACTGGTATGATGTTTCTTTTAATTGTGAAGAAAAGGAAACCAGAGAAATAATCCCAAAATTAAAAAAAATGGGCTGCCAGGGAATAATTGAGATTCCTTTAAATAAAGTAATATTATAGTATATTGTGAAAAGGATACAACCCACCCTAAAAAGGAAAACTTTTCTTCAGAGAGAAACCAAAGAGACAAACATTGAAATTGAACTAAATATTGACGGCAAAGGAAAAACCGATATTTCAACCCCAATTCCCTTTTTAAATCACCTTTTGGATAATTTTGGAAAACACGGTTTGTTTGATTTGAAAATCAAAGCCAAAGGGGATACAGAAATTGACCAGCACCATACGGTTGAAGATATTGGAATTTGTTTGGGAGAGGCGTTTAAAAAAGCCCTGGGAGACAAAAAAGGAATCAACCGAGCAGGTTATTTTGTTTTTCCTTTAGACGAAGCCCTTTCGGTGCTCTCTTTGGATATTTCCGGCCGGGCTTTTTTAAATTTTGATTGCAAGTTTAAAGGTTTTAAAATAGGAGATTTAGAGGCAGATTTAATTAAAGAATTCTTTTGGGGATTTGTTAGACACTTAGAGTCCGCTTTACATATCAGGGTTTTATATGGTGAAAATGACCACCATAAAGCAGAATCTATTTTTAAGGCCTTTGGCAAAGCGATGAAAATGGCTTGCTCCCAAGATAAAAGAATTCTAAAAGAACTTCCCAGTACCAAGGGGTTATTGTAGAAAAAGATTAATTTTAGGATTAAAAAAGCAGTTTTAAACAATAACTGCTTTTTTTGTTGAATTGGTTATTTTTTTAATCTTTTGACTAATTTGTTAATTTCTACCAACTCCATTTTCTTGCCGTCGCGATTTTTTATTTCAACACTATTTTTTTCTAATGTTTTTTTGCTGACAACAATTCTAATTGGAATACCGATTAAATCAGCGTCAGCAAATTTTTCTCCGGCGCTTTTATCTTCTCGGTCATCAAAAAGCGTTTCTATTTGGTTTTGTTTTAAGGTCTGATAAATTTTCTCTGCTTTTTTATCAAAGCCAAGAATATGAACCGTAAACGGCGCTACAGGAGAGGGCCAAATGATTCCTTTTTTGTCGTGATGTATTTCAACAATTGCTCCCATTAATCTGCCCAAACCAATTCCATAGCACCCCATAAAAACATCCTGTTTTTGCCCTTTTTTATTAGTAAACTGGAAATTAAAAGATTTAGAAAATTTTGTTCCTAATTTGAAGATATTACCCACTTCAATGACTTTTTTCTTTTCAAAATTACTATTGCCGCACTTTGGGCATTTTTTTATTTCATTTTTAATTTCACGATTAATTGCTAAATTACAATTTTGGCAAATATAAATTAGGTCTTCGCCGGCTGGAGTAATTGTTTGAAACTCATGGGAATATTTTGAAAAAGTGCCGCCCGAGGCATAAGTGTAATAGGTTTTTTCTCCTATGCCACAACGTTCAAAAATTTTAAAATAAGCCCTTCTTGCAGATTCATAATATTCGTCTAAATCTTTTTGGTCTGTATGGAAGGAATATAAATCCTTCATTAGAAATTCACGAGTCCGGATAATTCCCGACTTTGCCCGTAATTCATTTCTAAATTTAGTTTGAAACTGATAAACCGCTTTTGGTAAATCTTTGTAAGAAGAAATATATTTTTTCATTAACGGCGTTATTACTTCTTCGTGGCTTTGGCCTAAAACCAGCTTCATTTTATTTTTTAATTCGGTACGAAAAAGTATATCCATCTTATCCCGACCGGTTTTTTTGTAATTCTCTAAAGGATGCAGAGCAGGCATAAAAATTTCCTGGCCGCCAATACTATTTACCTCTTCCCTGATAATGTTTTCAATTTTTTTAGTCACCCGCCAACCTAAAGGCAGTATGCTGTAAACACCGGCAAATAATTTATCAATAAAACCGGCTTGGATTAAAAGCCGAGCACTATCGCCTTGTTCATCTTTGGGGGCTTTTTTTAGGGTTTTGGTAAAAAGTTCGGATTGCTTCATAATTACAAGTGAGGGAGAAGAAGAAAAATTTATTTTTTTTCTTCAACCGAGCGAAGTAATTATATAAGACGTTAGTCTTCTATAATTTTAAAATATTTTTACTTTGTGATACTATTAAAAATAGAATTTTGTTATTTTAAGACTACGACCCACCCGCCACCCTTTTCCCACTAGCCCACCCTAAAAAGGAATTCATACCTTAGCGAAACAAGGTTCTGCGAGCGAAGTGAGCAGGTTCTTATTTATAGTTTAGCACATCTATGAACAAAAAGCGATTTTTGAAAGAACTAAAAGAATATATACCCGGCAAATCAATTGAAGAAACGGCTGAAGAGTTTGGATTTGATACTAAGAAGATAATCAAATTAGCCTCAAACGAAAATCCCTGGGGACCTTCCCCTAAGGCAAGAAAAGTCATAAGTGATAATTTAGACAAACTTCCTTTCTTCCCTGACCCTTTAAGTATTAAAGAATTAAAGCGAGCAATTTCAGAGAATATAAAAATTTCTGAGAAGAACATTGTTTTAGGGGCAGGAAGCGATGGGGTTTTTGATGTTTTAAGCAAAATATTGATTGACAGGGGAGATGAAACAATAATTCCTTTACCTACTTTTTCAATGTATGAATTTGTTACCAGAGTCGCCGGCGGAAAACCGGTATTTTTAGAGAGAGATAAGAACTTTGATATACCAATAAAAAAACTTTTTTCTTTGAATAATAGGAAAACTAAAGTTATTTTTCTTTGTTCACCAAACAATCCCAGCGCTAATTTAATAAAAAAGAAAGATATTGAGAGAATTTTGAAAAAGACAAAAAAATATATTTTAGTTGACGAGGCCTATATTGAATATTCTAAATTAGGTTCTTCAGTTTTAGATTTATTTGGGAGGTATCAAAATTTAATAATCAGCCGAACTTTTTCTAAGTCCTATGGTTTAGCCAATCTAAGGATTGGTTATGGGATAATACCTAGCCATTTAGTTAAAGATTACCAAAAAACAAATTTACCCTTTTTTACCAGCTCTTTGGCAGTTAAGGCAGCCAGAGCGGCAATTAAGGATAAAAATTATTTGAGAGAAATAATTAGACAAAATCAACAAGGAAGAAAATATTTGGAAACAGAAATAAAATTTAAAACTTACCCTTCCCAAGCCAACTTTATTTTAGTTGACATCTCGCCTTATCAGGCCAAAGATATTGTTTTTGAACTTCAAAAGAAAGGAATAATTATCAGAAATTGTTCCTCTTTTGGCAGAGGGATGAATTCATTTGTCCGAATTTCTGTTGGGACAAATGTTCAAAACAAAAGATTAGTAAAAGCGATTAATAGTTTTTGATGAAAAAATAGACAGGTCTAACCTGTGCATCCCGTCGGGCTTCTTTTCTTTTATAAAACAAAGTGATATGATTAAATTGGTTTAAAATTTTAACTGAAAAGATAGCAATGCTATGAAAAAGAAAGAAACAATTTTGCTTATTGAGGATGATTTATCAACCATTGACATTTATGAGACGGTTTTGAAAAAAGCCAATTTTCAGGTAGAAACAATAAAGTGGGGAGAAGAGTCCTTAAAGAAAATAAAGAAAATGAAAGAAGGAAAAATCAAAAAACCTGATTTGATTTTGCTTGATTTAATTCTCCCGGACATAAATGGCATAGGAGTTCTTGAAGAAGTCAAGAAATATAAAGAAACTGAGGATATCCCAGTTTTTGTTCTAACTAATTATGCTGACCCGGAGATGGAAAAAAGGGAAAAGGAGCTTAAAGGCGATGGATACTTTCTTAAAACAAATTATACTCCAAGAAAACTAATTGAACTAATTAAAAAAAGACTAAAGAAGTGAACTACTTGACAAGAAGTTTTTGCTTTGATAGGATGAGATTAGTGGCCGTAGAAGATGATTTTTTGTCCGTTGGAAAACGGACAATTTTATTAACGCTAGCGAGGAAAAAATGAAAGTTGAGGAAGGAATAAATAAAAGTTTACTTTTATTTATAACGACCGAAACTTTCATTGTAACCGAGCGACGCATTAATATTGTGACTTCGTCACATAATTAAATTTATGGATGTAAAAAATTTTAAATCAGCAATTTCTCAAATCACTGAGGAAAAAGGTATCCCCCCGGAGAGAGTTATAGAGAGTATTGAATCAGCTATAGCCGCTGCCTATAAAAAAGATTATGGTGAAAAAGGGCAGCTCGTTAAAGCCCGGCTTTCGGAAGCCGGGGATGTTAAATTTTGGCAGATTAAAATAGTTGTTTCAGAAGATATGATTTATTCTGAAGAAGAATTAGAGAAATTAAAAGAAAAAAAGAAAACCGGCTCAGTCCAAGTTGAAGAAGAAGAGAAAATTCGTTTTAATCCAGAAAAACATATTATGCTTAAAGAAGCAAGAAAGATAAAGCCAAAAATTAAAGCCGGCGAGGAATTAAAAATATCTTTAAAACCTCAAAAAGATTATGGCCGAATTGCTGCCCAAACAGCAAAACAAGTAATTTTACAAAAAATCAGAGAAGCAGAAAGAGAGACAATTTTTGAGGAATATAAGTCAAAGGAAGGAGAAATAATTTCCGGAATTGTTCAGAGAATAGAGAGTAAAAATATATATGTTGATATTGGTAAGACCTTAGGGATTTTGCCAAAAGAAGAACAAGTTCGTGGCGAATTTTATAGACCGGGCCAAAGGCTTAAGGCCTATATTTTAAAAGTGGAAGAAACCTCAAAGGGACCGGTAGTGTTTTTATCTCGGGCTTATCCGAAAATAGTATCTAAACTTTTTGAGTTAGAGGTTCCCGAGATTTCCCAGAGTACAGTAGTGATTAAATCAATTGCTCGAGAAGCCGGTTCTCGTTCAAAAATCGCCCTGGAATCAAAAGAAGAGGGAGTAGACCCAATAGGGAGCGCGGTTGGTCAAAAAGGGACCAGGGTTATGGCTGTAATTAATGAATTAGGAGGAGAAAAAATTGATATTGCTGAATATTCTGAAAACCCAGAAGAGTATATTGCCAATGCTCTTTCCCCGGCTAAGATAATAGAAGTGAAAATTATGCCCAAGAACAAAGCTATTTGTATTGTTTCTGAAGACCAATTATCTTTAGCCATTGGAAGAGATGGTCAGAATGTAAGGTTAGCAGCTAAGCTCACTGGTTGGAAAATAGATATCAGAACACCAGAGGGAGCAGCAGCTGAGGAAAAAGAGACAAAGAAAGAGAAACCCGCCTCCGCTAAAGCTGCGGCGGGCAAGAAAAAAGAGAAAAAAGAGAAAAGAAGAAGAAAAAAAGAAACCAACTAAAAAATCCAAATAAAAATGTTTAACCTGGAAGGTCAAACATAATAAATTTATGATTCAATTTGAAATTTGGACAGGGCTAATTGCTTTAATTAGCCTAGTCTTTGCTGGCTGGCTGGCTTACCAGATTAAAAAACAAGCCGTGGCTGATGCCAAAGCTAAAGAAATTTCTGACTATATTCGTGAAGGGGCAATGGCTTTTTTGAATAAGGAGTATAAAATTCTGGGCATCTTCGTGATTCTGGTGTCTGTTATCATCTGGCTAATACCAGCTTTAAGTTGGCAGGTTGCGGTTTGCTTTGTGGCTGGAGCTATTTTTTCTATTCTGGCTGGAAATATTGGTATGCGTATTGCCACCCTGGCAAATGTTAGAACGGCTGAAGCGGCTAAGAAGAGTTTACATCAAGGACTAAAGATGGCTTTTTCTTCTGGTAGCGTAATGGGATTAACAGTGGTTGGCTTAGGCCTTTTAGGTGTTAGTTTTGCTTATTATATTTTTAGAGACCCCCAGATTATTTACGGATTTGGTTTTGGCGCTTCTTCTGTGGCTTTGTTTGCCCGTCTGGGTGGCGGCATTTATACTAAGGCGGCTGATGTCGGGGCTGACTTAGTTGGGAAGGTTGAGGTCGGCATTCCCGAAGATGACCCCAGAAACCCAGCCACTATTGCTGACAATGTTGGCGACAATGTGGGCGATGTAGCCGGCATGGGCGCAGATTTGTTTGAGAGTTATGTCGATTCTATAATTGCGGCTATGGCTTTAGGTATTTTAGGAGTAGCAACTTTTGGTTCTAAGGCAGTAGTTTTGCCTTTACTCCTAGCTGCCGCCGGCATTATAGCTGCTATTTTGGGGAATTTTGTAGTTAAGGCATTTAAAAAGGGTAAACCTCGTTCAATTTTAAACTGTGGAATTTGGTCAGCATCTATATTAACAGCTCTTGGTGCTTTTCCAATTATTTATTACAGCCTGGGGAAGCTCGGTGTTTATTGGGCTTTGCTCACAGGTTTGATTTCTGGCATTATTATTGGTTTGGTTACTGAGCATTATACTTCAGAAAAAAATAAGCCTGTTCAAGAAATAGCCAAAGCTTCTAAAAGCGGTCCAGCTACTAATATTATTTCTGGTTTTGCCTTGGGTTTATTCAGCACAATTGTGCCGGTTTTGGTTATTTCAACCGCGATTTTTTTATCATTTAAGTTCGCTGGTATTTTTGGTATTGCTATGGCTGCCGTAGGTATGCTTTCAACTTTAGGCATTACTTTAGCCACTGATACTTATGGCCCAGTTGTCGATAATGCCGCTGGTATTGCTGAGATGGCTGGTATGGGGCAAGTTACCAGAGAGCGAGCAGAAAAGCTTGATGCTGTTGGCAATACTACTGCCGCAATTGGCAAGGGTTTTGCTATTGGTTCAGCGGCTTTAACAGCTTTGGTATTATTAGTCAGTTTTGGTCAAATAGCTAATTTGCAAGTGGTTAACTTATTAAACTCTAATGTTTTAATTGGTCTGTTCATTGGTGGCTTACTGCCCTGTGTTTTTTCTGCTTTTTCTATGAAAGCAGTTGGCAAAGCGGCTTTTAAAATGGTAAAGGAAGTAAGAAGACAGTTTAAACAAATTCCCGGAATTATGGAAGGTAGCACTAAACCTGATTACAAACGTTGCATTAATATCTCCACTGACTCAGCCTTAAGAGGGATGATTGCTCCTGGACTTTTAGCAATAATTGCTCCAGTAGTTATTGGTTTAACATTAGGAGCACCAGCATTAGTTGGGCTTTTAGCCGGCTCCTTAGTAATTGGATTCTTGTTAGCAGTGATGATGGCTAATGCCGGAGGGGCTTGGGATAACGCCAAAAAATACATTGAAGCTGGTAATTTAGGCGGCAAGGGCTCTCCGGCCCATAAGGCAGCAGTGGTTGGCGATACGGTGGGAGACCCTTTCAAAGATACTTCTGGTCCAAGTTTGAATATTTTGATTAAATTAATGGCAATTGTATCATTAATAATAGCGCCTCTTTTGGTCTGATGAAATCTACAATCAAAAAACTTCCAAAATCTCAAATTGAGCTTGAAATTGAAGCATCTGCTGAAGAATTTGATGATTTTATTAAAAAAGCTGTTTTGGAACTAGGCAAGAATTTAGAAATTAAAGGGTTTAGAAAAGGAAAAGCACCAAAAAAGGTTGTTGAAAAAGAAATTGGCAAAGAGAAAATTTTGGTTGAAGCCGGGCATTTGGCAATTGAGGAAAATTACAAAAAAGCGATTTTGGAAAATAAACTTGAAGCAATTTCTCAGCCCGAAGTTAAGATTAAAAAATTAGCCTCTGGCGACTCTTTTGTTTTTTTGGCAAAAACAGTGGTTTTGCCGGAAATAAAAATAGCTGACTATAAAAAAATTGCCGCTGAAATTAAGAGAAAAGAGATTGAGGTAGAGGAGAAAGAACTTGATAATGCTTTAAAATGGCTTCAGAAATCTCGAGCAAAATTTACTTTAAAAAACGGAGTAGCTGAAAAAGGCGATTTTGTAGAGATTGAATATTGGTTGCCACAAATCAATGCCGAAAAAGAAAGGGCTCATAAAAAAGATGCTTTTATTTTAGGAGAAGGTCAGTTTATTCCCGGGTTTGAAGAGCAATTAATTGGGATGAAAGCTGGTGAGGAAAAAGATGGTATTTCATTAACTATTCCCAAAAATCATTCCCTGAAAAGTTTGGCCGGGAAAAAGATTGTATTTAAAGCTAGAATAAATTCAGTCCAAAATGTGGAGTTTCCCGAGCTTAATGACCGATTTGCTCAAAGTTTAGGCAATTTTGGGAATTTAACAGCTCTTAGAGAAAATATAAAAAAAGGTCTTAATTCAGAAAAAGAAAGAGCAGAGTCCCAGCGAGTAAGGAAGGAGATTTTAGAGAAGCTCGTTCAGACTACAGAATGCGAACTTCCTGAAATTTTGGTGAAACAAGAAAAAAAACGAATGTTAGAGAATTTTAAAAGAGAGGTTTCGGAAAAACTAAAAATTTCTTTCGCTGATTATTTGACAAAAATAAAAAAAACAGAAAAAGAAATTCTAAATTCATTTTTACCTCAAGCTCAAAAAAAAGTAAGGAATTTTTTGATTTTAAGGGAAATCGGAAAAAGAGAGAAAGTTGAGATTTCAGAAGCGGAAATTAGGGAAGAAATGAATAAATTATTAAAACAATATCCCAACATTAAAAAGGCTCAAGAAAAACTTGACCCCGAGAAATTAAAAGAGTATACTAAAGAAGGATTAAGGACTGAGAGGATATTTACTATGTTAGAGAGTTTATCAAGAAATTAGAAATTAGTAATGGAAAACAAAGGAGGGCATCTGGATATCGGGAGATCCGGGACTAGGAAATCAGGTTATCAGGGGATCCGGGAAAAATTAGTTCCTGATATCCGGATCTCCAGATATCCTAGTCCCGGATTACCGGATATCCTTTTCCAATTCCTAATAACCATTTTCTAATTTTAGTTATTTTTAACAACTAATTTCTAATTTCCAAAACCATGAACTTAGTTCCAACGGTTTTAGAAAAAACAAAATATGGAGAAAGGGCTTATGATATTTATTCTCGGCTTTTGAAAGAAAGAATAATTTTTTTAGCCGGGCCTATTAATGATACTTTGGCTAATTTAGTTATTGCTCAAGTACTGTTTTTAGCCAGTAAAGATCCCAAAAAAGATATTCAACTTTATATCAATACACCGGGGGGGTCAGTAACTGCTGGATTGGCAATTTATGATACCATGCAGTATGTCAAATGCCCTATTGTTACTATTTGCTTTGGATTAGCCGGTTCAATGGGAGCTGTCTTGCTTGCTGCTGGAGAGAAAGGGAAACGTTTTGCCTTGCCAAACACAGAAGTTTTGCTCCATCAGGTAGCTGGAGGTGCTACCGGAGCAGCAGTGGAAATAGAGATTACCGCTAAACAAATTGTCAAAATTAAAAACAAATTGAACAAAATTTTAGCTAAGCATACCGGCCAACCTTTAGAAAAAGTAGAGAAAGATACTGATAGAGATTTTTATTTATCAGCAGAGGAAGCAAAAGAGTATGGAATTGTTGATGAGGTTATAAGAACCATACCTCGCTAACGCTCGGCAGAACCTTGATTCGCTAAGGTATAATCATATATTCTTGAATTAAGAACCATACCTCGCTAACGCTCGGCAGAACCTTGATTCGCTAAGGTATAATCATATATTCTTGAATTAAGAACCATACCTCGCTAACGCTCGGCAGAACCTTGATTCGCTAAGGTATAATCATATATTCTTGAATTAAGAACCGAAGAACAAATGGGTTAGCCTCGTCTTAGAGGTTAGAGATTTTTTGTCCCAAAAGAAAGGGGCGTTTTTTTTTGACATTATTTGATAGTTTTGCTATAATTGGGAGTGAGGGAGAAATACAGATAAAGGAAGGATAAATGAAAATTTATTTTCATTTATCCTGACGCATATTTGTATTTCAACCGAACGAACCAATTATGCGGCGAAGCCGCAATAATTGAGATAGAAAAAATTAATTTGGAATCTTGGTTTTTAAATAGAAGCAGAAGAACGCGGATAATTGCGCAGAAGAACGCGAAAAGGTTCTGCGTAAATCTGCGTTACTATCTGCGTAAATCCGCTTCTACAAATAATGAATAGCCAAATTCTTATTCTAAAATATGAATCAAATTATTCTACTTTTGATAGGCGCAGTTGTTTTAGGAATAGGGTCGGTTTTGGGTTATTATGCCCGTCAATCAATTGCCAGGAAAAGGGCAGATACCATAGAAACAGTTCTTCAGAAAAGAGTTTCTCAGGTTAAGAAAGATGCTGAAGAAATAAGGTCAAAAGCCGAAGGCGCGGCAGCTCAGATTTTTGATAAAGCAAAAAAAGATACCGAGCTTCAACGACGAGAACTTTTTAATGCCGAACGGCTTCTATTGCAGAGAGAGAATGTTTTGGGGAGAAAGGTTTCAACCCTAGAAAGAAAAGAAAAAGAATTCCGTCAGAAAGTTGAGAAGCTTAAAGAGGTAAAGCTCGCTTTAGAGGACTTGAGACAAGAAGCTTTAAAAAATTTGGCAAGAATTTCTAAACTTCCCAGAGAGGAGGCCAAAAGAGAGTTATTAGAAAATCTTGAAAAAGAATACCAGGGAGAAATTTTAGAGAAAATGAGAAAATTAAAAATGGAAGGCATTGAAAGATATGAAAAGAAAGCAAAAGAGATGTTAGCTTTAGCCATTCAAAAATGCGCCTTTTCTCAAGCCCAAGAAATAACTACAACCACGGTCGGCCTCCCCTCAGACGAAATAAAAGGGAGGATTATCGGCAAGGAAGGGAGAAACATTAAAACATTGGAAAAATTAACTGGAGTGGAGGTAATAGTAGACGAAACTCCTGAGATGGTGCTTATTTCTGGCTTTGACCCTATTCGAAGGCAAGTTGCTAAAAATGCTTTAGAAAAATTAATCCAGGATGGTAGAATTCAACCTGCCAGAATTGAAGAGATGGTTCAGAGAGCAGAATCGGAAATAAGTTCTCAAATAAAAGAAGCAGGAGAAAAAGTTGTTTATGAAACTGGAATAGTTGACTTAGACCCTAAAATAGTTCAACTTTTAGGGAGGCTACGTTTTAGAACCAGTTACGGCCAGAATGTTTTACTTCATTCAATGGAGGTTTCCTATTTAGCCGAGACTCTTGCTTCGGAATTAGGAGCCAATCCAAAAATAGCTCAAAAGGCGGGATTGTTGCATGACATTGGTAAAGCAGTTGACCATCAGATCCAGGGTTCCCATACAAAAATTGGGATGAAAATTTTGGAGAAGTTTGGAGTAGAAAAAGAAATAATTGATGCTATGAAGTCCCATCATGAAGAATATCCTCCAGAGAGCCTTGAGGCAGTTATAGTTCAAGCAGCCGATCAAATTTCCGGAGCAAGGCCCGGAGCAAGAAAAGATACTCTTGAGAATTATCTTAAGCGGTTAGAAAACCTTGAAAATATTGCTCTATCTTTTCCAGGAGTTGAAAAGGCCTATGCTATTCAAGCTGGCAGAGAAATTCGGGTTTTTGTAAGACCAGAAGAAATAGATGATTTAGGCGCTGGGAAAATAGCTCGTGAGATAGCTAATAAAATTCAAGAGGAATTGAAATATCCCGGCGAAGTAAAAGTGAATGTAATTCGGGAAAACAGAGTAGTGGAATATGCCAGGTAGTTCTTGTAACTTGTAACTTAAAATCCGCCCTTTCGGGCGGATTTTGTTTGAGGCCGGGTGTTCAATATCGGGTGTTCAATGTCGGGTATTGAACAGTATTGAACAAAATTAAAACCCGACATTGAGGAATTGTTGCCAGCCCACCCAAGTTTTTCAGAGAAAAATTTAGGCAGGCCAGAGGCACCAATGGAAACGTCGGGTTTTGGTTATCTGTAGATGACTTTATACCACTTTTTATCATTATAGAGATCATGGAAAATTAAACCGCCTAAAAGGCCTAAACAGACAGTTGGTAAGGCAAAAAGAAGGTTTGTAAGATAGATGAAAAAAATTATCAGACCTCCTAATATCCAATGATGTAAATGGATTTTCCACTTTCCTAAATTAAAGATTATTAATCCTATTTTACCGGTATCTACCATTTTTTTCTGAAAGAACCTTGTTCCAAGATATCCAAAAATTATCCCGATAGCAAATAAGATTGAGATATAATAAGATGAAATTGCTAAGGTTACTCCAGGAAAAATAAATTTTTTGACTTTTTTAGACATAACTTTTTCGGGCTTGGAGCGGGTGAGCGGATTCGAACCGCCATCTTCTCCTTGGAAGGGAGAAATAATAGCCATTATACGACACCCGCAGATTTTGTCGGAGAGCCGGGATTCGAACCCGGAATAAATCCTCCCAAAGGACTCGTGCTACCATTACACTACTCTCCGTAAAAATTTTGGCGGGCAAGAAGGACTCGTGCTACCATTACACTATACCCCGCACTTTGAATATATCAAAATATTTTCTTGTAGTCAATCTTTGTTAATTTGTGTTACAATATAAGAACCTCTTCGCTTCGCTCAGAGAACCTTGATTCGCTAAGGAATAAAACACATAATCTTGAATTAAGAACCTCTTCGCTTCGCTCAGAGAACCTTGATTCGCTAAGGAATAAAACACATAATCTTGAATTAAGAACCTCTTCGCTTCGCTCAGAGAACCTTGATTCGCTAAGGAATAAAACACATAATCTTGAATTATGTTACAATACGATAATGCTTAAAAAAGCTTTCCAACAATTAAATATTCCTGCTCAATGTCGGAAATATGGACTTTCTCTTTGGCAGTGTCCTCAGTTTCTCTTCTTGATGATGGGAATAATTATTAGTGCAACTTCAATTGCTTTCTATTTAATTGGAAGCCGTTATTATCTAGTTGATCCTGGGATAGTAGCTTTGGTGATTCTTGGTGTTGTTGCTATTTTGTTTGTTATTTCTTTTGTTATCATCCGTAGTTTTGAAAGGCTGGCTGAGGCCTCTCGGATTAAATCAGAGTTTATTGATATAGTTTCTCATCAGTTAAGGTCTCCTTTGACTAGTTTAAAATGGCTCTTTGAACTTTTGACAGCAAAAAAGATGAAAATAATTCCAGGAAAAAGAAAAGAATACTTTAGCAGCGCAAAAGAAAATATTGAACGAATGGTAGAATTAGTTGATGATTTATTAATCGTTTCTAAAATAGAAGAAGGAGAGCTCCCTTTAAGAAGAAAAGAAATTTCCTTGGAGAAATTAATAGCCGGTTTGGTTTCACGATTTAAGTTTTTCGCCGAGGCATCAAATACTAAATTAGAATTTTATTCCAAAAAAAACCTACCTGAAGTTTTTATTGACCCATCTTATATAAAATTAGTAATAGAAAACCTTATAGATAATGCTGTTCGTTATACTATAGATGGGGGGAAAGTGGAAATTCGTCTTGGGAAGAAAGGGAAGAACTTATTATTTCAAATAAAAGACAACGGTGCCGGTATTCCAGAAAAAGACCAAAAATATATTTTTCAGAAGTTTTTCCGGTCAGAAAATATTTTAAGAGAACAGACCCGGGGAAGCGGTTTAGGATTGTATATTGCTAAATCAATTATTGAAAAGTTAGGGGGAAAAATTTGGTTTGAATCCCAAGAAGGGAAGGGAACAACATTTTATTTTAGCTTACCAATTAAGTAACAATGGACAATGAATAATGGACAATGAACAATAAAATTTCTTACTTATGGTCTGTTGGTATTTGATACCAACAGACAGTAATATATTGTTCACCGTTCGTTGTTCACTGTTCGCTAATTTATGAAGAAAATTTTATTTATTGAAGACGGAGTTGCTCTTCAAAAAACCCTTGGAGATGTTTTAAGAAAAGAGAATTATGAAGTAATTAGCGCTTTAAACGGAGAGATAGGTTTAAGAATGGCCCTAAGCCAAAAACCGGATTTGGTTTTACTTGACCTTATCTTACCAAAAATGGATGGCTTTGAAGTTTTAAAGAAATTAAGAGAAGACCCGGAAACAAAAGAAATTCCAATTATTATTTTAACCAATCTTCAAAGGATGGAAGATGTGGATAAAGCACTTGAATTGGGAGCAACTGCTTATTTAATAAAAACTCAGTATAAATTAAAAGAAGTAATAGAGAAAGTTAAAAAAGTATTGGGAAATCGCTGAACCACGCAGAACTTTACGCCGAACCACGCAGAACCCTTTTCAGCGTTGTTCAGCGTTAGCCAACGAAGTTGGCTAAAGTTCAGCGTAGTTCTGCGAATTTTATGTCTGTAGAGCCGCAACAACTAAAGGCCTTTCTACTTGATGCTGGCTTAGTTACTAAAACCCAGCTTGACAAAGCCCAGGGAAAAGCAAAAAAAACCAAACGAGAAGTTGGGGATGTTTTAGTTTCTGAGAAATTAATTACTCAGGAGGAATTGATTAAACTGGAGGCCTATATTTTAGGTATTCCCTTTGTAAATTTAGAAAAAGAAATGGTTCCCCCTGAGGTTTTGAAAATAATTCCAGAGCCCATTGCCAGAAAACATAACATTATTGCCTTTAGGAAAAAAGGAGAAAATTTAGAAGTGGCCATGCTTGACCCTAGAGATTTAAGAACCATTGAATTTATTAAAAAGAAAGCTGATTTAAAAATTTTAGCCAGGTTGACAACGCCTGAAAGTATTAAAAATGCCTTAAGGCAATACCAAAAAACTTTGGAAGCTGAGTTTGGGGAAATTATTAAAAAAGAAGCAGGAAGAATAGTACCGGTTGAAGAAGAAGAAGTTGAAAAGAAAGAGGAACTAAGAAAAATAGCTGAAAAACTGCCCGTAATTCGGATTGTGGATACTTTAATGAAACATGCGATTTTACAAAGAGCATCTGATATTCACATTGAACCAACAGAAAAAGAGGTAATTGTCCGCTATCGAATTGATGGAATTTTGCATGATGCCATGGTTCTTCCAAAAATGGTTAGCTCGGGAGTTGTAGCCAGAATTAAGGTTCTTTCAAAATTAAAATTAGACGAACACCGACTTCCCCAAGACGGAAGATTTAAAATAGAGACCGAAGAATACAGATATTCTATTCGAGTTTCAATTTTGCCAATTTTTAGTGGAGAAAAAATTGTGATGCGACTTTTGCCAGAAACAGCCCAGGCCTTTACTTTAGAAGAGTTAGGATTGAGAGGAGAGTCCTTAGAAAAAATTCAGGATGGTTTAAAAAAGCCAGTAGGGATGATTTTGATAGCCGGCCCCACCGGCTGTGGAAAGACAACAACTCTTTATGCTATGATGGAAATTTTAAATGTTCCTCAGGTAAATATCTCTACTGTTGAGGATCCAATTGAATATAGAATGCCAAGAATTAATCAAACTCAGGTTAATCCGAAAATTGGCTTGACTTTTGCTAACGGCCTCAGGGCTTTAGTTAGGCAGGACCCGGATATTATTATGGTTGGTGAGATTAGAGACAATGAAACGGCTGGTTTAGCCATAAACGCTGCCTTAACCGGACATTTGGTCTTATCTACCCTCCACACTATTGATGCTGCAGGGGCTATTCCTCGTTTGATTGATATGAAAGCAGAGCCCTTTTTAATCTCATCTACTTTAGATGCGATTTTGGCTCAGAGATTAGTTAGAAGATTATGTCCGGAAAAAGAAAAATATACTTTAACCAAAACTAATCTAAAAAATTTATCTAAGTATTGTGATTTAGATAAAGTCCTTGGGGTTTTAAGAGAGGAAAAATTAATAAAACCTAAAACTGGTTTTGAAGACATTATATTCTTCCGACCAAAATCTTCTAAAAAATGTTCTGAGGGTTATCAAGGAAGAATCGGAATCTTTGAAGTTTTAAAAATTACCGAAACAATAAAAGAATTAATTGTCAAACAAGCAAGCACTGACCAGATTAAAGCCCAAGCCCAAAAAGAAGGAATGAGAACGATGGTTGAGGATGGATTTATTAAAGCAGCCCAGGGCATAACCAGCATTGAGGAAGTTCTGAGAGTTATTATGGAGTAAAATCTTATGCCCAGTTATTCATATATTGCCAAGACCTTAAGAGGAGAAAAGAAATCAGGAATTTTGGAAGCTGAAGATAAGCATAAACTTGCCAGAATCCTTCGAAAAGAAGGATATATTTTAATTTCAGCAAACTTAGAGGAGAGAAGAACTCTAAAAAAGAAATTAGCAGTTTCCCTTCTTTCTTTTGGCAGAGTATCTTTAGTTGAGAAATTAATGTTTACTCGTAATCTCAAAGTTATGATTTCAGCTGGGATTTCTTTACCTCGGGCATTAAAAATTTTAGCAAGCCAAGCTAAAAGTAAAAAACTTAGGAATGCTCTTTTAGGAGCAGAGAAAGAAATCATTAAAGGGAATAGTTTTTCAAATGCTCTTGGTAAATACCCGGGGATTTTTCCCGAACTTTTCCAGAGCATGGTAAAAGTAGGAGAAGAAGGAGGAACATTAGAAGAAGTTTTAGGGGTCTTAACTCAACAAATGGAAAGAGAGCATGAATTAAGGTCAAAGATAAAAGGAGCTATGATATATCCGGCAGTTATAGTTACCGTTATGGTCTTAATTGGTATTTTGATGTTAATTTTAGTTGTTCCAAAGCTTGCTCAGACCTTTGCTGACTTAAAAATTGAACTTCCTTTTACTACCCAGTTAGTAATTGCCGTAGGTTCCTTTTTAGCTAAATTTTGGTATCTTCTTCCGATAATTATTCTATTATTAGTGATTTTGTTAAAAGTAACTTTAAACACAAAGATCGGGAAACTAATAAAGGATACTTTGGTTTTGAAAATTCCTATTATTGCCTCTATTGTTAAAAAAACCAATTCTGCCTCTACGGTTAGAACTTTAAGTTCTCTTATTGTTGCCGGAGTACCCATTGTCAGGGCTTTGGAAATTATTTCTGGAACTTTGGGGAATATCTATTATAAAAAAGCAATTTCAGAGGCAGCCGAGCAGGTTAGGAAAGGGGCTAAATTAGCTGAAGTTTTAAAAAAGCATGAAGATATTTATCCTACTCTGATTATTCAGATGGTTGAGATTGGAGAGGAAACCGGTGAAACTTCGTCTATTTTAGAAAAATTAGCTGAGTTTTTTGAAGAGGAAGTGGCCAGAGCCACTAAAAATTTATCTGCTCTAATTGAGCCGATTTTAATGCTTGTTATCGGAGCAGCGGTAGGCTTTTTTGCAGTATCAATGATTCAACCGATGTACTCAATGTTAGGAGCAATGTAGAAATCATCTAAACATATAAACATTTAAACATATCAACACTATGTAACCAAATTCTGTTTAGATGTTAAAATGTTGAAATGTTAAAATGAATAAAGGTTTTACTTTAATTGAAATTCTAATTGTTATTGGTATCATTATAGTTCTTGCTGGAATTGGTATTCCGGTATTTAGAAGTATCCAGCCCAGTGTTCAATTAAACGGAGCGATTAGAAATTTGGTTAGCGATCTTCGCTACGCCCAACAGTTGACAGTTACCGAACAGGTTAAATACTGTCTTCGCTTTTTTCCTTTGGAAAAAAGATATCAAATAATTCAATGCGAAGAGGAACGATCTCTTTCAGAAGTATTTCTTCCCGATGAAATTATAACTCTTACCACTACTGGTTTTATTGATAATGAAATAGAATTTAACCCTTATGGAGCAGTAAAGAAGAGCGGGACCATCACTTTAGAAAATAGTAAAAATAGGATAAAGACAATTGAAGTTAGACCTTCTGGTTTTATTAAGATAAGTGATTAATATGAAAACTTCCATTTTTTCAAAAGGTTTTACATTAATCGAATTATTAGTAGCAATTTTTATTTTAACAGTGGGAATTTCGGCAGTTTTAGCTATGTTTCCTTTAGGCCTTCAGGTTGTGAAATCTTCTAAAATGACTGCGATAGGAGCTCAACTTGGCCAGGAGAAAATTGAAGAGATTATCTCTAAACCATATGCCGATATTTCTAGCCAGCCAAAACAACAGCTTTCTTCTCCTTTTAGCGCCTATTTAAGAGAAACAGAAGTAACCTGTTTTGACCCAAACGAAGATATATCTCCTAATTGTCCCGACACAGGAATAAAAAAAGTAGAGGTAACCGTTTCTTGGGAATCATCGCTTAAAATCGTTGGAAAAAGCGTTAAAATATTGACTTTAATTAGTAAAAGATGAAAAAAACGCGCTCAGGCTATTCGCATACAGGATTTACCCTTCACCTTTTTCAGAAAAAAAGGGGACGGAGTTATTTAGCATTTTTGGAAAAAGGTGAAGGGTTTACTTTAACTGAAATGATGGTTGTTATTGCTATCTCTCTTTTAATTATAGCTGCTGTATATTCGGCTTATTCTTTGAGCCGTCGGGGATATCTGGCCGGAGAAGAAATAGCAGAAGTTACTCAAAATGGGAGAGTGATTTTAGAAAGAATATCCAGAGGAATTCGTCAGGCCAAAGAGATAGCCACTGAACTTCCTACCGAAAGAGTTAATCCTCCAGATGAGATTAAATTTCAGGACGGTCATCTTCCTTTAGTTTCAGAAGAAGCTTCTGCTCAAGGAGGAACTATTCAAACCATTACTTTAAGTTCTACTGCTTCAGGAGAAGGTGATTATTACAAAGATATGTTTATAAAAATAATCGAAGGTACCGGAGTTGGACAGATAAGAAAGATTGATAATTATAATGGGACAACTAAAATAGCCCAGATAGGAGAAGAATGGGAGACCATCCCTAATAGCACCTCTACTTATAAAATAGAGAGTTCTTTTTATTATATTCATTATTATCGGGGTGCTGAGAATAATATTTGGCGGAGAATTGTTACTTATTGTTTTTCTGAAGATTCTCTGACCTGCTTTCAACCCGAGACTTATATACCCTGGGATGCTATTCCACCTTCTGGTCAAACCTTATTAGAAGTAACTCTTGAGTCACCCAGAACAATAGGAGAATATGTAACCGATTTAGAATTTTGGGGCTCTAGAGTTATTAATGTTTTTTTAACCTTACAAAAAGAAGATAAAAGTATTGATTTTAAAACTAAAATTTTTGGAAGAAATCTATAATTGCGAGTGAGGGAGGAAAAGAAAAACGAGGGAGGAATAAATAAAAATAAATTTTTATTTATAACGACTGAGTTTTTCTTTTCCGACCGAACGAAGTAATTATATAGTAAAGAATACTCTATAATTAGTAAAAGATGCTCTATGATATGATAAAAAATAAAGGCACTATTTTAATTATCACTTTTTTAATTATGGGAATTTTGTTGCTTTTGGGGTCTTATTTTTTACTTTTTACTACTACCGAATCAAAAATTTCCCAAAACCAGAAAATAGCCAGCCAGACCTATTATTTAGCCGAGGCAGGAATTAACGAGGCAATTTGGAAATTAAAAAATGATAATACAATAAGCGATGGTGATTTTGCCTGGAAAGATGATTTTGTTGACCCGGATAAAAATCCCGACTTAGATGGAGATTATTGGACAGCCACATTTTCCCGTTCTTTTGATGACGGATCATATACAGTTACTATACAGAATTCCACTCCTGGTCGAGGCGAAATAGTTTCTACTTCTACATTTCCTCTTTCTGAAGGAAAGACCGCCCAAAGAATAGTCAAGACAACAGTATTTAAGGCCTTAGCCAGTCCGGTTGGAGATAACGCTGTTTTCTCTGGCGGGAGCAGTGAGAATATTGATATTAAATTTAGTAGAATAAAAATTGATAAAGGCAATCTTTTCAGTAATCATAATTTAGCTATTAAATGGTTGAGTACAGTTGAAGTTTATGATAACCCTGATACCTTTGATGACCCTGAGACCCCGGGTATAATAGAGAAGTTAGAAGGTAAAGTTTTGGCAGTAGGAAATTACTCCAAATCTGCTGATAGTAATATAGTTGCTGAAGCCATATGTGCAAAAAATAATTGTTCTGAAAATTGTCCAGGATATCCGCCAACAGATACAGGTTGTCCACCTGATTCGCTTTCTATTCCCTTGGTTGATTTTGATTCTTCAAGTTCTGATTCTTTTAAAAATAGGGCTCAAACAGCTCAAGACCTGGGCCAATGTGAAGTTTTATGTAATGGTGTTCTCTGTGATACCAGATGTGTTCATTCTGCCTCAGAATTTGAAGACCTTTTATTGCTGGTAGGAGAGGG
>Ga0315547_1000969_pt1 | contig 24713 bp, 23 predicted proteins | sample SalMarSW160240MG_2_FD_202542 | JGI IMG/M metagenome (GOLD analysis project Ga0315547, IMG submission 202542) | Salt marsh sediment microbial communities from the Plum Island Ecosystem LTER, Massachusetts, United States - Salt Marsh Sediment SW1601-240 ...
CCTTGCTCAAAGGCAGAATCCCTTCATTCTTCAATAGAACCACTGCCTTCCGCGCCGCCCTCAAGGATAATCTTCTGTGTTCTTCACAATCACAAATCTCTTCGGCATACTCAGGGTCGACATAAGGGTCATCAAATAGACCCAACCAAAATTTCACTCTTAAAACCCTACGAGTTGCCTCGTTGATCACTTCCTCGGACAGCTCCCCTTCCTTAACCAAGTTTAGAAGTTCCTCGAAACAGTCACTTTCGGGTAGTTCCATATCCAATCCCGCCTCCAGAGCTTTTTTAGCGGCTTCGGCCTTTGTCTCTGCAACTTTATGCTTGGTATATATATCTAAAACAGAGAAGTAATCTGAGACCACAAACCCCTTAAATCCCCACTCTCTTCTGAGAATGTCGGTAAGAAGCTCCTTATTAGAAGAGCAGGGTACGCCATCAAGGGAGTTATAAGCTGGCATAAGGGATAAGGCATTTGCCTTTTGAATGCAGGCTTTAAAAGCAGGAAAGTAGATCTCCTTTAGAATTCTTTTAGAAAAATGAATCTCGCTGCTATCCCGTCCACCATTGCCCACAAAGTTGGCGATAAAGTGTTTAGGGGTAGCTACCACCTTTTGACTCTGAAGGCCCTCAACGAAGGAGATGGCCATAATTGAAGTCAGGTAAGGATCCTCGCCGTAGGTCTCCTCTGTCCTTCCGCATCTTGGGTCCCTGGCGATGTTGATGGTTGGCGAGAGGGCGTGATGAATGCCACGTGCCTTCGTTTCCTTTCCAATTGCTGTGGATACCTCCCTCATTAAATCAGGATCCCAGGTGCTGGCCAGGGCTATTGCTTGAGGAAAAATCGTAGAACCCTTAGCTCTACATCCATGTAGACACTCCTCATGGATCATTACGGGTATCCCCAGGCGAGTGTTCTCAATGATGAACTTTTGTATTTCATTGACAAACTCTGTGCTTTCTCTGGGAGAAAATGGCCTGAGGGCTGTACTCAACTGGCCTATGCTGTATTTTTCTCCTTCTACAACTACCTCCTTCCAGTGTCTCCTCCAATAATTGGCCGAAAGGGGAAACCAACTGTCTCCTCCCTCAAAAATTAACCAGAAATATACTTTTTTAATCTTTTTTATTTGATCCGCTGATAACCCTTCACAAAGCTCGGAAAATATTCTTCGCAAAGGGGATAGCCTTGCCTTTAGTTGGCCAATCTTCTCCTCTAAGGTCATCCTAGAAAGAAGATCTTCAACTCTTTTCTCAACTGGCAGACTAGAATTTAAGTAGGCTTTCTCTTCCTTCATATTAGTTTAACTCCTTCTCTGAAGAACTCCTTTATTTCAAGTGTTGAGAGTTTTGCCTCTCCTTTCCATCTTTTATTAGGATTCGGTTTCTGCGATAGAGATGGCACTTAACAAGTATACCGTCGACATAAATATCTTCTGGCGCTTCGCGCTTGCATATATCCATTGCTCTAGGGCATCTTCCCGCGAACTTACAACCTTCCCTTAAATACTCCTCATGCTCGATATCCGAAAGCGTGATTTTTCCGCTCCATCTTTTTCCCGGATCCACTTCGGGAATGGAGTTCCTGAGGAGTTTTGTGTATGGATGCTTGGCCTCCATTAAGACCTTCTCCACTGGTCCCATCTCCACTATATTTCCTCTGAACATAATGGCAACTCGATCGCTTATATAGTAAGCAGTAGCCAGATCGTGAGTGATGTAGATAACGCTCACACCGAATTCTTCCCTCAGTTTTTTAAACAAATTCATAATTGACATTCTCAAAGAGGCGTCGACCATCGAGACAGGCTCATCTGCGATCAACAGAGAGGGATCTATCAGCAAGGACCTGGCGATCGAGACTCTCTGAAGCTGTCCGCCTGAGAACTCGCTCGGATATCTTCCAGAGATCTCCTCGAACGAAAGGCCCACGGACTTCAGCTTTCTATTAATCAGTTCCTGGGCCTCTTTCTTGTCCCTTGCCAGCTTGTAGTTGTGAACCGCCTCGAAGAAATAGCAATCGACCCTTCTCAAGGGGTTGAACGTCCCAAACGGGTCTTGGAAGATCGCTTGCACTCCCTGTGTGAACCAGACCTTCTCCCGCTTCTTCGGCCTTCTGCCCTTGTGTACAATCGCGCCCGAAGTGGGTTCCTCAAAGCCCAAGATCATTTTCGCGATCGTTGTTTTCCCACACCCACTTTCGCCGGCCAAGGTGAAGATCTCTGCAGGTTTGATGCCAAAGGAAACGTTGTCGACCGCCGTGATTCTCAGCCTCGAGATGATACTCCCCAAGGAGAACTTTTTCGTCAGATTCTTGATTTCAAGAAGCGATTGCATCTTTTCCTTCCTTCATCAACCAACAGGCGACTTTGTGGTGATTGCCAACATCGAGGAATTCCGGCATTTGTTCTGTGCAGATATCAAACGCATACGGACATCTTGGGTGGAACGGACAGCCGCTAGGAAGATCCACAAGAGACGGTGGACTTCCAGGTGCGCTCTCCCTGCTCCCTTTATCACCGAACTTCGGAAGTGAGTTGATTAAGTACTGCGTGTAGGGATGGAGCGAGTTCCCAAAGATCTCCTCGGTTTTCGCTTCTTCGATCATCTTCCCCGCGTACATAATGCCTATCCTGTCGGTGAGATTCGCATGAACGCCCATGTCGTGCGTCACGAGTACGATCGTGTTCCCGAGGATCTCCTGAATGCCTTTCAGGAGCTGGATCACTCCTCTTTGGACGACCACATCAAGCGCGGTCGTGGGTTCATCAGCAAACATGATTCGCGGTTTCAGAAGCGCTGCCAGGGCAATCGTGACTCTTTGTCTCATTCCGCCCGACAATTGGTGCGGATAGGCGTCCAATATCTTTGCCGGGAGCCCCAATTTGTTGATATGTTCTCTGGTCATATCAAACGCTTCTTTCTTCGTTTTTCCAGCTACGTGACTGTCCAGGAAATCTCGGTAGGTCTGCTTCAGCTTGATGACGGGATTGAGAACGCTCATGGCCCCCTGCGGAATGTAGGCGATATACTCCCAGCGCAGTCTCCTTTTCTCCTCCTTGCTCAGGGAGTAGACGTCGATCTCCTGACTGTCCCGGACGTAGAAGACCCTGCCACTGATCAGCCTCAACGGGGGCTCGATCGAAGCGTAAAGCGCTTTCAGCAGCGTCGTCTTTCCGCACCCGCTTTCCCCAGCAATTCCGTAGATTTCGTTCTCTCGAATCTCGAGATTGACCTCGTTGACCGCCTTCACCACCTTTTCGGCGCCGAGAATATCGAGGACATAGAAAGATTTCAGCTTTTCAGCCGTTAACACCGACATCTCATTTGCCACCTTATTTCTCTCCCACTCTTTGTACTCGTGTTCTTGGATCGAGGTACTCACTGATGCTGACAGACAGCCAGTACAGCGCAATAAACAAGAAAATCGACAGGATAACGGGCGTCAATAGCCACGTCCAAAGCCCAAGCAGCAGCGATTGGTAGCTGATCGCCCATTGGAGCATAGTCCCAAGCGTTGGAATATCCATGTTCGTCAAGCCCACAATGGAGAGCGTGATCTCCATTCCGATCGCCCAGGACATATTGTTGATCAGTGTGGAGAACACGAGCGGTGTGACAAACGGTAGATACTCCTTAATCACCAACTTCAGCGTCCCTGTCCCGGAAAGAATAGCGGTCTGAGTGAACTCCCGTTCCCGCAGACTCAAGACCTGCGATCGGATCACCCTTGCATCCCAGGCCCATCCAAAAAATGCTAGCAGTAACCCCAGGTTCACCAGATTCATCCTCTCTCGAACCAGCATGGCAAGAAGAACAATGATCAGGAACAACGGCATGACCAAGAGACCATCACTGATGAACATCAAAACTCTGTCCGTCGTTCGTCCTCTGTATCCCGCGACCAGACCGACCAGGACCGCGATGACCCTTGAGACTACTCCCGCAATCACCGAAATGATCAGGGAGTTTCGTATGGCAAACGTCGCTTGCCAGAAGATATCTTGTCCTTTGGAATTGGTTCCTAGGAAGTGCGTCCAAGAGGCAGGCAGATTCCTGGGCGCATGGAACCAAAACGTGGGATCATAGGGAGAAAAGGTGGAAAGCGCCGCGAAAATGACCAGTAGACAGAAGATACTAAAGCTGAATGCGAACCGATAATCCTTGAAAAGGTCTTTCACTACTCTCACCATATCCGCACTCCTTACCTATATTTGACTCTCGGATCCAAAAGAGGATAAAGTAGATCGATGACCAGAATCATCGTTGTGATTGCCAAGATGGAAATGGCTGTGATGCCCATGATCAGGTTGTAATCCCCGGTGATGATGGCATGGAAGAGCAGGGTGCCTAGCCCTGGGTAAGAGAAGACGATTTCCGTAATCAGCGCGCCACTGAGGATCTGTCCCAGGGAAAGCGCAAGACCCGTGATCTGCGGCAGCATGGCGTTTCGGATCACGTATCTAAACACGATCCTTCGTTCTTTGATGCCGCCTAGCTGCGCGTATTGTACAAAGTCCTCGGCGTTGATGTTCTGAACGATCAGTTTCATGGTCTGGAACCATATCGCTCCACCCAAGATGACAAGAGATAATGCCGGAAGAAACGCATGCCTTAAGACGTCTAAGATGAAATCGAGATTGAATGCCACTTTCCTCCCAACCGCGGTGCCTCCGGCGATCGGAAACCACCTCAAGACGTAGGTAAACAAAATGAGAAGTGCCAGCGCAAAAATGTAGTACGGCATCGGTCGGATGACCATCGCAATGGCATCAAGGGTCCTTAACCAGCGGTTGCGAGCGAAGTACCCCGCTACTCCCCCAATCACATTCCCGATGACCCACGAGAGCATCGTCGTCAAAATCAACAGACTCAGTGTCCAAGGAAGTGCTGTACGGATCAGATCGATCACCGGAGTGGGAAACTGGAAGAAGGAAATGCCGAAATCGCCAGTAAACACCCTTTTCCAGAACGTGCCGTACTGCTCAAGCCATGATCCTCCCAGACCGTAGAGCTCTCTTAGGTCATCGATCATGTTTTGCACGGTCGCAGGATCCAGATACGTGCCTCGCGACCGGAGTTCCGCGATCGTTCTCTGAACAGGGTCCGTGGGCGCAAAACGAGGAATGAAAAACACGGCGGTTATCCCAAGGAATATCACCAAAAAATACTGAATTAGCCGTGGAATGAAATACCGTCTTACGAACGTGAACGTCAACGCTTCCTCCTTTTCACTCGCAAACAAAAAATAACCCCCGAGCACAGGGTTATCCCATGCCCGGGGAAACTGTTACTGGTCACTGTTCTATTTATTCCCAGTTGGTTCCAGGAACGGCATCATGTACTTGAACGGACCCCAGTGCGCATAGGGCTGGGTGTAGGGGTTCTCCGATCCAGGCCAGTTAGTCCAGTAGTACTCGTCCCACGTAAGGAAACCGCAGTAGCCGTAGGTCGGGATTCCAGGCATCGCCGCGACGGCGAGCTTCAGACCTTCGATGCCGAGGGCTACCGTCGCCGCGGTGTCGGCTGGGTCGGTCTCTCTCAGGCCCTTGATGACTGCGTCCATCTCAGGACTCGACCACCGCGAGTTGTTCCCCTGGTTGAGCTCTCCGAGAGGTTTCATGTACGCGGAGTTGTAGTAGTTGAGGGTCCTATAGAGGTCAACGCCAGCGCCCCACGGCTCCTGGGCCGGCCAGCTGCCGCTGACTTGGAACTTACCGTTCCCCTGCAGCGTGGCCTGGGCGTCCGACGCAACATACTCCGCATCGATCCCGAACTGCTTCCACTGCTGGACCGCAGCATTACCGTTCTTGAACCCATGAGTCGAGGTATCGGTCGTCTCTATAACCTCGATCTTCCAGACCGTGCCGTCCGGCAGCAGCCATTGCCCGTCGCTGTTCTTCGAGAAACCGTTCTTTTCGAGCAGCTTCGCAGCGGCTTCGGGAGCGTACTTATACCAGCCGAGACCAAAGGCTTGGTCTTGGACAGCGGGGTCGTCTGAGACAACGTAGCCCCTGCCCTTTGCGTACTTGACGATCCTCTGCGGAGCATCCGGATCGTACGGATGGAACGTCTCGCCGTTGCCCAGGTCGAGCGTAAAGGCCTCCAGCCATGGCTCCATCGGTTTAATAAAGTCTTCGGGGTAAGAGCCAAGCGACGGAATATGAACCGGGCTCAACGTGCCCATTCCGTCGACGGCCTGACCGAGGTGCTCGACGATATCGATCGCCAGCAGCAATGCCCAGCGCACGTCAACATTGTCGAACGGGGCTACCGCCGTGTTAAACAGCAGTCCGGTGATGCACGGGTCGTTGTTCACAACCCACGGGAATTCCGGCTGATATGCTCGGATCGTCTTGCCCTGCGCCAACGCGGCCATGAGTCCCTCTGCCGAAAGGTCCACTGCGTCAAGCTGATGCGTCAATTGGGCAACGATTTTCGCTCCCTCAGTACCGAAGGTTTGAAAGATGATGTATTTGGGTTTCGGTTCTCCGTAGAGGATCCCCGTTGGGCTCTTGTCCCAATCTGCCCTCTTCTCCCAGATGGTCCAGTACCCGCTCGGGTCGTAGCTGTGCAACTTGTACGGTCCACAACCGACGAACGGATCAAATTCGAACGTGAGCGGATCTGTCACTGTTTCGAAGATGTGCTTCGGCATGATCCAGATACAACCCCAGCGATCGAGAAAGTGCGTATGGAACCGTGAGTTGGCTTGTTTGAGATCGAACATGACTTTGTAATCACCGTCTTTGTAGACAGCGCCTACGTCGTTGGACAGGGCGGAATGGGCGTTGAAGCCCGGTGTCGCCATGATCGTCTTAACGGTATAGACGACATCGTCCGCTGTAAACGGAACCCCATCGGTCCAGGTGACCCCTTCTCGTAACGGAATGGTCACGTGACGGAAGTCTTTGCTGTAGATCGCGTCCCCCGCAGCCAGGCCATTGATAATCTCGCCGGTGGCGAAATCAATAGACCATAGGGGCTCGTTCGCCAGATTCTGCATCCCTCGATCCCGCCACTTCCAACCAACCCACTCGTTGAAGTTGCTGGCACTACCAACACGTCCCGTCAATATACCAACTATCAGTGTCTCGCTTCTTGGCAGCTCCGGCGCGAGCTGGGCAAGGCCTGGAAGGGCAAGCAACGCAACTCCAATCCACACTACTGTTAAAACTTTCCACATTCTCTTCATACGTAACCTCCTAATACATATTCACTATGAGGTGAATATGTATTTGACTATATGTTTCTTGTGACATAGTTTATTCTTCTGTGGAAAACTTTCCTTTCCCAAGCTAATGGGCCTACCTATTTTCTTAATCTCTCACCTCCTCACCGGCCTTATTTTTAGCTTTTCTTTTCAGGAAAAGATATAGCTTCTTAAATCACCTTAAACTGTAGAAACATTTCACCCCGGCTAACTTAGCCACGTCACGAATGGTAATGCTCACGCCTTCATCTCCTGAATATCGAACTGATTAAATTAGTATTTTTGTTTACTGTTACAATTATGTATCTTTTCAAAAAACACTATAAAACTAGTTTTTATCGAACTAGTTTTATAATAATACATTTAATTTTTTTGTCAAGGGGTGAAAAATATGTGAATTTCCATTCCGAGCTCTGCCCCGAAACTCTTACCATCTTAATCTGGTCCTTTCCAAACTATGTAGACTCTAAACCTCTTGTGAGATTAATTAATATGCTTACAGTTTTCGCCGCCAGGGTTTGACATTGCTTTCTGCGCCCTGAATCCACAAATTTCCTCTTTCCTTCTAAGGTATTAAAATCACATTGAGTAATATCATAACAGAGAGTACTTCCCGCTACTTTTTCAAATTGACGGATAAATCGTCGAACTAAATTCTTGGTTTTTTGATCCGCTTTGATCTGGGTAACCTCGGATCTTCCGTATTTAATGCCTATCGCCATCACTCCACCAACTAGGGCTCCACAGACCGATCCACTACTTGCTATTCCTCCCCCAAAACCTGTGGCGATCTTGGGAATAAGCTCGGAGGTTACCCCTATATACTCTGCCATAGCTATTAGTACCGCTTCTGAACAGTGAAATCCCTTCCAAAAGCTTTCAGCTGCAAGTTGAATCATCCTTTTCTCTAAAGTCTCATTGCTCATATACTCTCCTTTCCAATTCGATTTTTTATTTTTTTCTAAAAATAAAATTTTTGAAAACCTCTAAGATTGTGTAAGCGGTTTCATACATTTGAGTCATAGAGACTGGTACTCTATCGACTTTTGTATTCTAGAGCCCTTAGCACTCGTTCTCTCGAGGTCATTTCTTATTAGTCTCCTTTCTCTCGGTGCCATTCCTAAGTAACACAAGCAATTTACTGCATCGTTCGACCCCCTGAGACATTTATAGCTTGCCCTGTCATATAATCTGCATCAGTTGAAGCTAAAAATGCAACTACCCCTGCAACATCTTCTGGAGTCTCTATTCGACCTAAAGGAATTTCTTCAACATGTCTCTGTAAAGTTCTACCTCTAGGAACATTTGTTCTTTTTCCTATTTCCTCATCCACATAATCCCACATTTTCGTACCAACAATCCCTGGACACACCGCATTTACATTTATTTTATAGGGGGCCAATTCTTTAGCTAACCCTTGAGTAAACCCTAATATTCCAGCTTTTGCGGCATTGTAAGAGACGAAAAAAACATTTCCACTTTTTCCAGCAGTAGAAGAGATATTTATGATTTTGCCGCTTTTTTGTTTAATCATTACTTTAGCTATCGCTTTTGAACAAAGAAAAGTGCCTTTTAAATTTACATCAATCACAGTATTCCACTCCTTTTCCGTAAGCTCTATAATTGGCTTAACTATCACTAGCCCTGCGTTGTTAACGAGAACATTGATTTTTTTAAATTTACTCAGCGTCGCCTGAACCATCTGATTGACTTGGTTTTCGTTAACAACATCGGCTTTTATTGGTAAAGCTTGGCAACCCAAAGTCTTTATCTCTTCCGCTACTTTGACAGCTCCTTCAATATTAATGTCAGCTACAACAACATTTGCCCTTTCTTTGGCTAAACGTAAAGCAATTGCTCGCCCGATTCCTCTGGCAGCTCCAGTAACTATCGCTACCTTATTTTTTAGATCCATTTCCAAAATCCTCCTTTTCCTTAACTTTAACCTGCCTTTAGATTCCTTGGAAGGCTATAAGAATCTTTTCCTTGACAAATATAGACCCAGAATTTCTCATTCTTTTATGTTCGATATACCATGATAATGCGCAAAGAAGAGTTTGTTAAGGAAGAAGTGTGTAATGTAATTATGAGAAAAAATTGTGGAAAGCGTTGAGCTCTTCTCTCTATAGAACTAGAACTCTCACTGCCATAACTATATCGTTTTTCAAGAAAGAACTAATTTTCAGAGCTAAAATGTCTCTACCGGACAAGCTCCTTTATTCCTGCGATAATATCTCTTTCATTAGGCAAAAATGCCTTTTCCAAAACCGAAGATGAGGGTGGAGGTGTATTTGGAGCCGCTATCCTCAATACCGGGGCATTCAGATAATCAAAAGCTTTTTCCTGGATTTCCATCCCTATCTCTGCCCCAAAACCCATAAATTGAACAGCTTGGTGAACTATGGCACCTCTACCCGTCTTCTGGATAGATTCTACTATAGTATCTATATCAAGAGGGTATAATGAGCGAATATCAATTACTTCCACTTCAATATCTTCGGCGGATAATTTTTCCGCAGCTTTTAGGGCTATAGGTACCATAGACAACCAGGCAACTAAGGTCACACTCTCCTTAGAAGGATTGGCTTCTCTTATAATCTTAGCCTTTCCCAGAGGAACTAGGAGGCTGGTGAAAAACCCCCATATTGTAGGGGTCCGATTTATCGGACCCCTTAGCAAAGCGGGTTTCATAAATGAAACCTCTACAAAAAACCACTTTTTCACCAGCCTCCTAGGTATGGCTCCTTGGGAACCTTATCTTCAGCTAAAGGTTCTCGGTAAAGATTCTGATGCTCAATAAATACTACCAGATTATCATCTCTTATAGAAGATGCTAACATTCCCTTTGCATCATAGGCATCTGAAGGAACAGCAATTTTTAGTCCCGGTAGGTGGGCTAGTATAGCTTCCAGGCTCTGTGAGTGCTGACCAGCATAGCCTTTACCTCCACCAATGGTTGTGCGTATAGTCAAAGGGATAGTTGCCTGACCACCGGACATATATTTCCATTTTGCCGCTTGATTTCCAAGCTGGTCTAAAGCCTGCAAGATAAAGTCAATATACATTATCTCTACTATGGGTCTTAAGCCTCTCAAGGCTGCCCCAACTCCACTCCCTATAATTGCTGCCTCGGAGATGGCGGTATTAAAAATGCGGTTCCTTCTAAAAATCTCAAGCAATCCCTTTGTAACCCCATATGCACCTCCATAGTCAGCAACATCCTCGCCCCACATCAGAATTCTTCTGTCTCGACTCATTTCCTGGAACAAGGCCTCAGTTAACGCTTCCCTATAGGTAATTTCAACATCAGGATCTCTTTTTAAAAAATCTGGCTTCTTTAAGATAGGAGCACCCCTATACTTCTCAGGAACTTCGCTTGAGTTTGTATGACTAAAGAGACCAGAATACATTTTCTTTGGATCAGGGCTCTTTGTCTCAGCGGCCTTAGCCGCCATAATCTCATTTCGAGCCCTGCTTTCCTTTTCAAACTTTTCAAGCTCATCCGGAGTGATGATTTTTTCTTTGATCAATTCTTTAGAAAAGGTCTTGGGAGGATCTATTTTCTGCCATACCTCAAGCTCCTTTAAGGCACGGTAGGTTTCATGCTCTTTTTTTTCTAATCTGTCCTTGACATTATGTCCCTTAAACCTATAACACCAAAATTCCAAAAAAACCGGACCCTTACCACTTCTTACCAGCTTTGCTGCTCTTTTGGTTGCATCTCTAACCGCCAGCACATCCATTCCATTAACAACTTGAGCATGCATTCCTTGCTTGTTATACCCAAAGCTTCTCTCTGCTAGAAATTCTATTCCTGTAACCTCACCCCTTTGCTGTCCGGTCATTCCGTATTGATTGTTAACGGCAGCAAATATCACAGGAATTCCAAATTTTTTACGCATTAACCCATTGGTAAACTGAGCCATAGTAGCCATATTTATGGTCTCATGGCTAATACCATTGTTAAAGGCACCATCACCGGCAAAACATAGGGTTACTCTCTTATCTTCAAAGTATCTTGAGGCCACTGCCGAGCCAACAGCTATACCCATACTCCCTCCCACAATAGCATTTGCCCCCAGGTGACCCCTGCTAAAATCGGCTATATGCATGGATCCTCCTTTTCCCCTGCAGTAACCGAATTCTTTGCCAAATAACTCAGCTATAGCCCTAAAAAGGTGTAACCGCAGGGCCTCTTCAAGGAGTTCAGCGTGAGTTTTGTCCTTGACTTCAAATTCTAAAAAGTCCGCCATGCGCTCGTCTTCAGTAATCAGATTAATCAAAGATGTGTCGCTCATACTTTTAATAGCAAAGTATCCTTTGGCTAAAGCATCTCCATGCCCGCGATGATGACTGGTGATATAATCATCCGGCTGAATGGCTGAGATAGCACCAGTAGAAACTGCTTCCTGACCGATTGAGAGATGAGTTGCCCCAATATATAGATATTTCATATCTCCATATCTACCTTTATTCTCCCTTAACTCAAAAATCATCTGCTCGAGGTTCCTGATGAAGAGCATACATTCAAGTAAATCTATACATTTTTCTCTGGTGAGATCTGTTTCCCTCAAACTTTCCTCTAATGACTTTCTATATTGAAATTTAGGGGTCTTATTTTTTATTTGAATAAACCCGGGGGTAAACTCGGGCAGTAAAATGATCTCTCTTACCATCTTAATTTTCTCCTTCTTTAATTAGCTTCTTCATCTTCTGAGAAACCCCTAATGGTTAGTAGCTGGCGGTACATCTCCATGAGAATGGCCTCTTTTGAGCTACATAATTGGGTCTCTCACTAAAGCTTATCCTCCCATCTTGACAAGGACCTTTAAAGAGCGCTTAGCCTCTGCTGTTAACTTTACCGCTTGGCCAACTTGTTCCAGACCAAAATGATGGGTAATTAACTCATCCGTATTGATCTTCTTCTGATAGATATATTCGAGGATAGTGCGGGTTTCCAGGGGAGAGGAAGAATAACTAGCAACAAAAGTAATCTCGGAAAAAAAGAACTGATAAGGAACAATAGAAAGGGTAGCTTCAGGTGAAGTTGGACCGTACTGATAAAGAGTAGCGCCTTTCCCTGCCAATCTGATTCCCTCTTTGACAGCCTCGATACTCCCCGGGGTAACCACGACTATGTCGGCTCCTCTCTCTTCATTTACCTCTTTAATTTTCTCTAAAGCGTCCTCTTTACCAGGATTGATGACCACATCTGCCCCTAATTTCTTGGCTTTTTCGAGCTTGAAGTCGAGAAAATCACTGACGATGACTAAGCCCGCTCCTAAAATCTTGACTAGTTGAAGATGAACCAATCCTGTGAAACCAGCTCCCATAATGAGAACAGTGTCGCCCAGTTGTAAATTTGTCCGCTTGATGCCTCTCAAGCAGCAAGCCATTGGTTCAATTAAACTTCCCTCTTCAAAAGAAACCTGAGCGGGGAGCTTGAGAACGTCGGTTCTTACATTAGGGGTGGGGACACGAATGTACTCGGCAAATCCACCGGGATAAAGCCGAGTCTCCTTGAAAGTCCGGCACATAGTGTAACTTCCGCGACGGCAGTAATGACAAACGAAACAGGGAACATGATGATGAACAAAAACCCGATCTCCTATCGATAAGTTTTCTACTCCCTTTCTCACTTGGCAGACAACACCAGTCGGTTCATGACCGAAAAATAAAGGAGCCCTTGGCTTCATATACCATTCCATTACATCACTACCGCACACCCCACAAGTTTTAACTTCCACCAGTATTTCCCCAGGTCTAATCTCAGGAACAGGTACTTCCTCCACTCTCACGTCATCATTGCTATAATATCTGGCGGCTTTCATTAAGACCTCCCTGTGGTTTGCTTTACTCACCCCTCATATCTTTGGCCTTTATTTTACGCAACATATCCTTATTAGGAATTACACAGATAAAACCAAAAGGCTCATCCCCTGCATTCTTGAACTGATGGATCTCGTTAGGAGGAACGTAAACAACATCGCCAAAGGAAATATTTCTCTCTTCTTCGCTAAGCAACACCTTACCTTTTCCTCTCAGAATTATTACCCCATGATCATGGGCATGACGCCCTAAATCGGTCCAACCGCCTGGTTCTATTTCAAAATATCTCATGGCAAAATAGGGAGCTTTTTCATTTTCACTTATTAGCCATCTCACTGTAGCCCCCCTGATATCCTTAGATTCATATCCCTTAGGAACTATCCCATCCCAATCAAAGCGGCCGGATTCACCCTGGAACTTGTGAATTATTCCCATCCTGGGACCTCCTTGCTCAATTTATCAAATATAATTGGTACTTTCTCTTTTCAGGATCTCAGCGGCTGTTTTATAGACCGGAGCGAGTCTCTTCTCACCGCCACTGTACAATTATTCATCTATATAAATAAAAGAGACTGTCCGCTTTCTACTGAGCCATACTACAATTCTAACTTTATCCCTTGGAAACTAAACCCATGCCTTGCTTCCTGTAGATACGTCGGAAAAAGTTCCTAAAGCTTTTATTTCATCATGATTATTTTTTGATTTCAGATATAAAATTCTTAGTCCTTTTCCTTTCTCCTCAATTTCATTACACTTAAAAAGGACCTAATTTTCCCTTTTTTTCTTCCTCCTGAATTCTTTTTATTTTGATTCTCAACAGTGTTCTTTTTTCAGGCTCAATATTGGAAAGTGACTCATCGAGCAACAGAATTGCTGCTCCCTTAATTAACGCACGTCCAAGTGCAACTGCCTGAGCATCTGCTGGACCCAATTTATTAGCTGGAATGTGTAGTATTGACTCTATTCCAAGTATATTAGATATTTGTAGAACTTTTTTTTCTTTTTCTTTAAAATCTTGAGGAAACTGAAGAAATCCAGTTGCTCTCTTGCCCTCATGTTCTAAGTAGAGCATGGTTCTAGAGCATGGTTCCTGAAGGAGTAATTTCAGCTAAGGTTAAATTGACCGTAATGGGCATCATCTCCAAGCCCTTTTTCTCTCAAGAAAATCCTACCTTTGCTGAGTTTCATGGAGCCAGCTATTATTTTAAACAAAGTTGTCTTTCCTGCACCCACAGGGCCAAGTATGGCTGTGAAAGATTGCTCTTTTACTTCTATGGAAATATCCTGTAGAATCTTTCTGCGAAGTACTTTTTTTCTATTCCTTCAAGTCTTAATATTTCCATAAGCCTAACCCCATATCATTATTATTATTAAAACTATAACCCCGATTGAAAAGAGAGCCATAAGGAAAGACGGAGTTACCACCAGTCCAATTAAGAAGATATAAATAAGTGCTAACATACCCACAAAAAATCTCAGTCCCGGAGTTGATGGTATGGACAAAAAGCCCTTTCTCGGGTATACGCTCAAAATTCCAAATTTTTCCAGAATATACAAAACCAAAACCACACTAAAGAAGATTGCTATACCTAACCACACCACTAATAAGGGGCGAGTCCATTCAAACATATTTGTATCCCCTTATATAGCTCTTCCTTTTACAAGATAAGCCTCGCTACGCTCGGCATATCTCGTATCTCGTTATTCAAAAAACATTGAAATTCCGATACGACAAGAAATAATTCAAGAGGAAAGGGTGTAAAATATTTTTCAAAATATGCTCTTTTGTTCCAATTTTGCCAAAGGAAACTGCTGAATTTTTTTGTTCATACCTTGCTCCGGCTTTTAGACAGAGTAATTTTAGTAAACTCATCTACTAATTCCTGAATCCTGGGAAAAAGAGGTTTATAGACTCTTTCGTAGATTTTCAAATAAAATTCCCTGTTTTTTTTAATCGGAAAGCATTTCCCTTTTATCCCACTCATCTTTTTTGAGGCTTCTGGCACGCTATTATACATCCCTACAGCATAGGCTGCTAACATGGCTGCCCCTAGGCAGGTAGATTCAAAGGTAAGGGGAATTAAAACAGGAATACCTATAATATCGGCTACAATTTGTCGCCATAAAGCACTCTTTGCTCCTCCTCCTAAAAGCACAATCTCCTCTACTTTTTTATTAAGAGATTTTTCCATTCCCTCATATAAAAACCTTTGTTCAAAAACTATACCTTCCATAATGCAACGATAAAGATGAGCCCTGGTGGTATCCTCACTCCACCCAATTACAATACCTTTGGCAAAGGGATCCCAGTAAGGGGCTGCCGCAGCTTTCCAATAGGGGAGCATTAATAGCCTAGGCATGCCAGGCTGGATCCTGGATGCCATAATTTCAAATATTTGTTCTGGAGAGACGCTGTCCGAGTTACTTAGCCTGCTTTCTTCACACCCAAATTCCTTTATAAACCAGTTTATGGTAAAAGTTCCAGCCGGAATTACACTTTCAGTTATGTAAGTTCCAGGTACACATCCACACATAGTACGGAAATTGTCTCCTGTCATGTATTTTGGCGAATAAAGCTCTGATACCACTGCTGTTCCTAAATTGAGAGAGGCACGACCTTCCTTAACCACTCCTGCACCTAAGGCAGCACACTGTCCGTCTCCTCCTCCTCCTACAACTGGAATCCCCTCTGGTAATCCTAGTAAAGAGGCTGCTTCTTTAGTTAGCTGTCCCACTATCTTTCCTGGCGAAATAAGCTCACAAAACTGTTCTTCTTTCACTCCCACCAATTCCATAACTTCTTTACTCCAGCACAGCTTGGACATATCCATAAATCCCATAGAACAAGCAGAAGGCCAAGTAGTAACTAACCGTCCGGTTAGCTTCCAGGTAAGGTAAGCATAGACATCCACTAATTTATAAATTTGCTTAAAAATAGAAGGCTCATTTTCCTTTATCCACATAATTTTAGCATTGGAAGTATATAAATTTGGGAAAAGTCCTGTAATTTTATGAATCTTTTCTCCCCCCATCTTCTTTAACTTCTGAACCTGAAATGTTGCTCTAGTATCCATCCATAAAATACCATTCCTCAAGGGAGCCATTTCTCTATTTAAAGGAACGAAACTCTCGCGCTGATGGGTTATTCCCATTGCTGCGATCCTGCGTGGTTCAATCTGGTGAACAGTATTTTTGACAGCTTTTACTGTGGCATCCCACCACTCCTCAGCTCTCTGTTCACTCCATTTCGGTTTAGGAGTAAGAAGGTGCATTTTCTCTCTTCCCTCTACTACAGGATTTCCCTTTTTATCCCACACAATAGCTTTTACTGCACTACTACTACAATCTATACCTATTATATAATCTTTTTCCATTTACCTTCTTTGAAACTTGGAGAACCTTTGACTATGGCAAAGAGTTTGATTCAGGCAGATATAGGGAGTTAGTTGAAGTTGCCTCTTTTTTCAAAAGATCAGGCTATCTTGCTTTTTATCATCCACCATCACTATTTCTTAACCTTTTGTCAAAGTCCCGAATTAAGTCACTTTTACATTAAAGCTTCTTTCCTTCTTTTGCCCCTAAATTCATTACTTCCTTAGCCATCTTCTCGTTTGCAATTAAAATCTTTATATATCCTCCGCATAAAGCACCTAAGATGGCCTTTATCTTACCCTTTCCTCCAGCAATTCCAATTACATTTTTCATTCCCTTTGAATCCTTCAAAGAAAGGGCGACAATTCGTCTATGTAAATCACAATCTATTGCCTCGCCTTTTATGTTAAAGAATTGACCAAGGATATTTCCCACCGCTCCTTGTTGACGAAGCCTTTCCATCTCCGTTAGATTGATATATCCCATCTTAGCCAAGGTAGATTCCGCTGATGTCTCTCCTATACCAACTAAAGAATATGAGGCAATCTTTGCCATCTCCAGGGTCTGCTTTATCATCGAATTGGATTTAAGAGATCTACATAGCTTCTCTGAAGTTGCAATATGGGGAGCATGAATGTAATAGCACTGTCCATCAAAGATGGAGGCCAATTTCCCTCCAATATCGTAGGGATTTAAATAAAGAGAAGTAGTAAGACCCCCATGAAGGGTTACCACCCTTAAATTATTGATGTTGTCAGGCCTGATGAAATTAGCTACTTCAAAAATGGTTCTTCCCCACCCTACAGCAAGTAAGTCCTCACTTTTAAGATGCCTCTCAAGATACTGAGCACCAGCTTTACCCAAAATCTGCCTGATGTTTTCTTCCCGGCCTGTTGGGACAACCATCGCATCCTGAAGGTTAAAGGTTGATATGAGCTTTTGTTCTATCTGAAGACAATTATACAGAGGGCTTAGAATATGAACGTGGATAATGCCGTTTTCCTCTGCTTTTTTTAATAATCGGACAACCTTGGATCTTGAGATATTTAGATTTGAGGCTATCTTATCCTGGGTCATCCCCTCCTTATGATAAAGCTAGGCAACTCTGGTAAGAAAATCGATGCTCAAAGAATCATCACGCAACATTCTTACTCCCTATTGTGAACATTTATTCAATAATAAAACTATTGTGTTAATTATACTCCATTTTAGAATTTTGTCGACCCCCTTTGTCATAAGCCAGAAAAATTGAAAGTTGGTGCTATTTTGGGGTCCTCAGGGTAAAAATGGAATAAAATGAGAGAAAAAGGTGAGCGATTCTATTTTTCTGGGTTTATGCATACCCAGAGTTCTCATTTTTTGTATTTTAATGATTGCAAGATTCTCTGATTACTAGCTCTGTGTCTAACACTATTCTTTTTGAGTTCTGGTTATCCGCATTTTTCATTGTCTCAAGAAGCAGCTCTGTAGCTTTTTGTCCCCAGGTATATCTTGGTTGACGAATTGTAGTCAGAGATGGAGTTGTATGAGCGGCGGTTTCAATATCATCAAATCCAATTATAGAGATATCTTTAGGAATGGACAATCTTTTCTCCTTAATAGCTCTCATCGCTGCCAAGCACATATTGTCGTTGGCAATAAAGGCAGCAGATGGAGGCGAAGATAGACTCAACAACTTCTTCATTCCTTTATAGCCACTTTTCTTGTGAAAGTCACCATGATAGATTAAGTCTTCATCAAGAGGAACATTGTATTGGCGCAGTGTTTCAATATAACCTGTTAGCCTATCTTGAGCATTTTTTTGATCCACGGGACCCGAAATATGCCCAATTCTTTTATGTCCGAGTTTGATTAAATACTCAACTGCCTTACATGCTCCAGCAAAGTTGTCAACTTCTACACAGTTTACTTGATGCTCAGGAACGCTGCCACCGATAATAACAAAGGGAAATTTCAGCTGGAGAAGGTCAGAAATGTCCTCAAAGGAGAGTGGCCAATATGATAGGATTAATAAACCATCCAGCATCTTTTGTTTGGAAATGCGCGCAAGAATTTCCTTCTTACTTAAAACACCTTCTTCCTCTTCTCCCTTTATATCCAGCTGAAAGGCATACTCTGCCTTCCCAAGTGCATCTATGACACCTAAGATAACGGGCATGTAAAACCCACCTAAGGGATGTTCATGGCTGATGAATGCAAGAAATCCCACGGTGTTGGTCTTTCCAGTGGCGAACTTCTTGGCGATCATACTTGGGGCATAGCTAAGTTTTTTTGCTGCTTCAAGGACTTTAGCTTTAGTCTTGAAAGAAACATAACCTTTATCATTAAATACTAGCGAAACTGTAGATACAGAAACCTCAGCTAACTTAGCCACGTCACGAATAGTAATGCTCATGCCTTCATCTCCTGAATATCGAACTGATTAAATTAGTATTTTTTCCACTGTTAAATTATGTATCTTTTCTGTACGAAGGAAAACTAGGTTATCGAACTAGTTCCATAATAATACATTTAATTTTTTTTGTCAAAAATTATGTTCCTATAATTGGACTTGACTCAGACCTGATCGAAAAGGGATTGCGATAAATAGTGCCAGTTGACCAAAGTTAAGCTATGTGCTAACTTAAATAGGAACCCCCTTTTTTCACTGAGAAGTGGATAAAGAACCTGTGACATCCTCCCCACCCCTTGCGGGTGGGGAGGATGTCACAGGTCAAGCTTCCGGGAATTGGAAGAGCGAGCGCATCGGCCATTCTCGCATTTGTCTTCAACGAACCCAGTGTTTTTATTGAGACCAATATTCGAGCCGCCTTTATTCACTTCTCTTTTCATGAGAGAACTAATATCAGAGACAAAGAAATCTATCCTCTTGTTGCAGCGACCCTCGACAGGTCCAATCCGCGCATGTGGTACTATGCACTCATGGATTACGGAGTCATGGTTAAGAAGAAGTTTCGGAACCCGGATCGCAAGAGTATCCGTTATCAGAGGCAGTCTCCATTTCAAGGCTCCGACCGACAGATTCGGGGCATGATTCTCAGAATACTACTCGAGGAGTCACAGATTTCTCCCCTGCAACTCTCTCAGAAACTGAGGATAGACCAAGAGCGACTGAAAAGAATCACCCGCGCGCTCAAAGAAGAAGGTCTCATTCAGACAATAGGAAGGAATTTCACCATAGGGTGAGATGTAAGCTCTCTGGGAGGTTCCGGGGAGCTTACGGAAGTCAAATCGGATCTTGATCAGGTCCGATTTCCCGGGAATTTCTTGCCAGGAGCTGGTGGTGGTCAGGAAGGTTGGGGGGGATAGAAGCACCTCTAGACTGAGAGTAGACCTGTCCCGAGCGATCAGACTTCCCGTGAAGTCGTGTTTGAAGCGATGGTTACGTTTTTATCCTTTACATACCCATAGGAGAATCGTAGAAGAAGAAAAAGAGAGTCACTTCTGTTCTCACTCTCCACGTAATGCTTATTCAATCTTATTCAGAGGAACTTTCGGTTTTTCTGTTCTCTTCGGGTCGAGTGTCTACACGGTACTGTCTCAATAGCCCTTGGTGGTGTATGTTCCATTTACTCCAGGATCCATCAAGAAGCTCGCACAGCGCTGGGATACCCTGCATGTTATTCGTGATGTAGTTGTCCGGAATCACCCGCAGTCGTTGATCCGTAGGCATATGAGACGGCCACTTCAATGAAGAACCAAGACTTCTGGCCTGACGGCCGGTGTCGGTTTCTCGGAGATGCTGAAACTGAGAAGGATTCTTGCCCTCCGTCACACCGGTCTAAGCGTTCCAAAGAATACCTGCCAGGCTAAGGCAGACTTTGCCACCAAGCTAAGAATAATGTAGACCCGCTCTCCCTAGAGATAATCCTTCCATTTACCAGCCTTCTTTATGAAACGACATAAATAATTGCGCATCCCTTGTAGCGACTTCATTTATGAAGCCAGAAAATTAGCGGGTTTGATGAATCAAACTACAGATAAGCGAAAATATATAAGACGTTTCATATTGTACTGAAGGAGCATATTCACAGCAAAGAGATTGAAGAAGACAGCAAGGGAAATGAAGATTCCAATGACAAAATTAGGCATACCGCCTTTCGCTGCAATGAGAGAGCCGCCAAAGTAGATGGCAATAACAATCCAGGGAACAACGCCGGCAAGGCAGCCGATGATATAGGCAGTCCAGTCAGATCTTTCAAAGAACTCGGCCTTGAGTTTGGGAAGGACAAATAGGGTCTGCACCATCTCCTTGAGTGGAAACTCTTCTCGCTCTCCCACTACGAGCACATATTTTCCTTCATTATCAGGGCTGAAGACCTTGAGGGTGTAGGTTCCTTCATCCACCTTAACCCCTTGGGGAGCTCCTCGTCAGGAGAATTGCTTCGAAGTTCTGGCCCCTCCCAGTACCAGTCTCCTGCAAAGGGTTCGTATAAACGGATCCACTCATACTCAAGTCCATTGAGAAGAATAGGCACTTCCTCTTCTTCCTGCTTGTGTACCCGTGTCTCCTCAATGTGCAGATCTTCCCTGCTGATTTCTACCGAGATGTCTTTGTCAATTCCTTCCAGGTCAGGAACGAGAATGCCTACGTACAACTTGAAAGGCTCTTCTGATTCAATCTGATAGTAGCCGGGCTTTCCTTTGAGTTCAGCATAGAATGCTTGAGAGACTTCGGGGTTCTCAATTTGAGTCAACTCTTCAGAGACGATTCTGGGCTGGTGGGCAGAACTTGCAGTTGTCAAAAGAAAAAGCCCTATGAGTAAGCTCAATAAAGACACTTTGTTCATCTTCTAGCCTCCTACACATCAAAAATTTTCCCGTATTCTGCATACCCTTTCTTGGCCAGATTCTCTCTGGGGATGAAGCGTAGGGCAGCAGAGTTTATGCAGTAGCGAAGTCCTGTAGGTAGGAGCGGGACCATCCGAAAAGACATGTCCAAGGTGGGAGTCAGCATGCTTGCTCCTTACCTCTGTTCTGGTTACAGGTAGGCTTTTGTCTTTTTTCTCAACGATGTTTTCCGGGTTAAGTGACCTGGTAAAGCTCGGCCATCCAGTACCAGAATCGAACTTATCCCGAGAGCTAAACAGGGGCTCTCCCGAGACAATGTCCACATAGATTCCTTCTTTTTTGTTATCCCAGTATTCATTGTGGAAGGGGTTCTCGGTACCATTCTGCTGAGTTATTTGTTTCTGTAAGGGGGAAAGTATCTTCTTTAATTGTTCTTTTGTAGGTTCTGTAAATCCTTCCGATAAATTCTTCACAGGACTAGCGTCTTTTTCTTCTCGCCATATGCGCTTCAGGTATTGGTCTCGACCTGAGTGTGTCCGATAGTACTTGTATCGCAGCGAACACTTCTTGTGGTAGTGGTGGTGGTAGTCCTCTGCTAGATAGAATCTGGAAGCCCGGATGACATCTGTGACGATTGGTTTCTTGAATCTAATTGATTGTTCCAGTTTTTTCTTCGAGAATTCTGCCAGACGCTTTTGTTCATTATTGAGATAGAAGATGGCTGTTCTGTATTGGGGACCCTGATCTACAAACTGACCATCTAGGTCAGTAGGGTCTATCTGCTTCCAGAAGACATCGAGAAGTTCCCTATAGGTTACTTTGGATGGGTTGAAGACAATCTGAACAGCCTCTCGGTGACCGGTCATCCCGGTGCATACCTCTTCATAAGTAGGCTTCTCTTTATTCCCACCTACATATCCTGGTCTCACCTCCAGAACGCCCGGGAGGGTCTCAAAAGACGGTTCCAGGCACCAGAAACAGCCTCCAGCGAAAATAGCCTTCTCCAACTTCTCCATCTGAAATAATCCACCAAGAGATTTCACTACTATCTCAGCACAAAAAAAGAATTCTTCTCATAGAGGTTAGAGTATGGTCCTGCCAGGCGCACCAACGTCTGAAGTATAGTTTGTGAGATCATTTACAAGTTTTGATTTGAGAGATGCTTTTTGATATTCCACCCAGAGGCAAATCTACTCAGTTCAAATCTCTCTTCATCGCATCTCCTCTAACCACTTTTTTGTCTTCTTTTAATGATGCTTATCCCGTCCAACTTATTATGTACTCCTTATCCTCCAGATTAGTTTGATTTCCTTGCTGTTGCCAGCTACCAGTCAGTCCAAGTTCCCTTGCCGCGAGCGCAAAATGACACATTGCAATTCCCATGTCAACTTTCTGCATATCTATACGCTTGATAGCCTTGGCATAGATCTTAGCCCTTTCCAGATAGAAATGAAAAATATTGCTCCCTTCTTTTTTTAGGATTCTCCAAGGCTGTCGATTTGATGCCGAAGGTGCGAGCCGCACTGCTTCCAGACAGGTTGCGTACCTTTCGACATCGCTTTCTGTTAAAGGAGTATTGAAATCATTGCTGCAGAAAAGGTCTTCCCAAGGTTTTCTGGTTTTTGAGCGAGCAAGGAATTTGAAAAGAGAATCTCTCAATGTCTTTTTCTCAGTAGCATAGCCCACTGGACTTACTGCCGGCATAACTTCATTTGCTGATAGCCCGATTTTTTTAGCGAAAGAACTCCTCTTGAAGGTTCCTCCCAGCCAACATGTTCCCAATCCCAGAGAAGTTGCCATCAGGATGTTTTTCTCCATACAATATCCGTAGTCTTCCATGGCCTTGTCTGCGCTGATTACAGCTCCCACAATGAACAAACGCGCTCCCTTTATGACCCCGTAGGTTCTGAGGTTTTCAGTTTGATCTTGTCCTCCTTGCGCATAATCAAGCAACTGAAATCTTACCGTAGATCCAAAAGGCCCCTTCTCATTCAAAGAGAGATAGTTCTCGATCTGTCTCCTCTTTTCAGGCTCGATAGTTCTTTCGTCATAGTTTCGAGATGAGATACGCATTTTAATTGATTCAATTATCGACGACATAGAAGGTATCCTTTTTTGTAATAATGCTCCTGGCAAGACAAACCATAAGGACTTTTCCCTTAAGAATTTCTTCTGCATACAGGTTGCAAAGTGTGGGAACTAATTCTTCTTTTCTAACAATTAAGAGGGTTATCTTTTGTTCAACTTGTTTTGTTCTTATGATCTACTTGAGATCCTCGACACTGTTTATGTCCTGGTCATTGACCCAAGTTGTTGTCGAAGCCTAACTTAGTTTTTCAGGACAGGGAACCTAATCCTCCAGATCAATCAAGTAGTTGTTGTTCCTACGAACGAAGCCTTTTTGCTATATTGGTGAGACGTTTGGCCAAGCCTCTTGCCATTGCTAGCTCATTTAACGATGGCATTCGCTCACCCTGTGCGCCTGCAATAGTTGATACTCCATAAGGCGAGCCGCCACTTATCTCTTCCATCGTCATCTGCTCTTTGAATGAGTATGGAAGACCCATCAACACGCAACCATGGTGCAGAAGAGTGAACATGGTTGCAATTATGGTCGTCTCCTGTCCTCCATGTTGGGTGTTACTGCTGGTGATCACCGCTGCGGGTTTACCAATGAGTGTGCCCTCCGTCCAGGCACCTCCTGTTTGATCCCAAAAGTTTCTCATCTGAGATGTCATGTTGCCGAAACGAGTTGGAGTAGCGACGATGAGCCCATCAATTCCCTTCAGGTCTTCCTGAGGGTTAGCAACAGAGATATCCTTCATTGTCTCTTTTGCCTTTTTGATATTCTCGTCCCAGCGCTCTTCCGGCATAAGCTCGGCAACTTGCCTGATAATCGCCTCGCCTCCTGCCTCCCTCACACCTTCAAAGACTGCGTTGGCCATTCTAAAAATATGGCCATACATTGAATAGAATATAATCAGAATTTTGGGTTTCGTTTGATTCATGATTTTTCCTTTCTATTTAGTTGTTTTTCATCTTTCTTTAATCCCTAGCCAGGCTCATCTTCTATGCTATTGGTGTAAATAGTTGCTTTCTATCCCTCTTGATGAGTTTTCCCCGTCCCGGCTCAAACTTTCTTTGCTGTAGTCTGGCAATCCTCTCTTTTTGTTTTTAATGACTTCTAGCACCCGATCTATACAATTTCAACTGGTTGTAAAATCAACCCAACCCGATGAATAAAATACTGTTTTTTCCAGTATCCCATACGTTGGTATTTCATATTTCTCTGGCGAGTCTGTAGTAAATCCACACGACCTATAGAATTCCATGATAGTTGGATGCAGTTTTATTTCATATCCGAGATACTTGACATTGACCTCCCCCATTAATAGATTTCCTAAGATATACAAGTCCTTTGATCCCCAGACTAAAATATCGACATAAAGCTTATTGAATATAGAGCTTGGTTAAATCAGTGACAAAGAGCGAGAGATCTAATCCTTTAC